>MKWU01001263.1_pt1 | contig 45021 bp, 43 predicted proteins | sample 809101 | NCBI WGS metagenome assembly MKWU01 (sample SAMN05860141, study PRJNA318959) | sponge metagenome | host: Aplysina aerophoba | place: Slovenia: Piran, Adriatic Sea, Gulf of Piran | collected 2013-05-07 | reverse complement strand
GAACCGGCCCGCACAGGGGATAGAAGGTCGCGTCCGTGACCCTCGGAGGTGGCGGCGGGGGTGGGAAACCCAAGAGAAGAGGCACCTTCCGGTGGTTTTCGCGTTCTCGGGGTTCGGTGGCGTGGAGGTGCAGCCCGCTCTTCTGTGACGAACCTCCGACTCGGGACACTAGGCGGTTGCTGAGCAATCCACCTGCGGCCTGCACAACCCGTGCAAACTCCTGGGTCGGCGGGCGGCAGGCCCGCGCAATCGTCATCGGTCAGCACCCTCCTGGCAAGGGCCTTGTAACCACCCGGCGTAGAATGTTCCCTGTGAAGTCAACGAAGTACCTGGAAGGCCCGGAGTTCTGGTTGGCCCGGCTGGGGGGAAGGCCGGCCAGAGGGTCCGTCCACCCGGCAGAGTTGGCCTCACAGATCGGTGCCGAATCCGATCTGGCCTGCAGGCCGGCGGCCGGCGGGATGGTCGCCCCCAACCGTTTCAAGGTTCGACTCAACGGTTCCGACCTTAAGGCGCTGCCGGACCACAGGGGGTTGATCCGCGATCTCGAGGCTATGACCGAGGAGATGTCGATGATCAGAGGACGCCGGCTGGAAGGTCCGGTCCGGGTATGGCTGGAACCCGACCCGGGCGCGACCCCGGGAACGATCCAGGTGGATGCCTTCCATCGGATCGGCCGCCGACGTCCGTGGGCCCTCCTGATCGGCGGCGGGCAACTCCTCGAACTCCGGGTCAACCGATCGGTGCTCGGACGGGGCCGCTCTGCCGATGTTGCGATTACCCACCAGTCGGTGAGCGCCAATCACGCCTTGGTCTGGTACGAGGAAGACGGCGTTTGGATCCGGGACATGGGTTCGGCTCACGGGACCATGGTCGACGGTCGCCCGGCCCTCGGAACCACCAGGGTCCGGCCGCCTGACACGATAACCCTCGGCTCGGTCGCATACGAGTTGCGGATGCTCTGAACCATGCCCGCCATCATTCTCGTCGCCCTGAAACTGATCTTCGTCGCCTACATCTACCTGTTCGTGTGGCAGATCGCCAAGGCCGTTGCCGCCCATGTCGGCACCGGTAGGCGTGGTGGCCGCACCAGGCCCGGGTCGGGATTGACGGTGGTGAGGAGCGACACGCAGAGCGGCCTCCGGGTCAACGTGCGCCAGCCGGTGGTCCTGGGAAGGAGCGAGGAGGCTGATGTGATCCTCAACGATCCTTATGTCGCAGAGTTCCATGTCCGGCTTGTGAGCGACACCGGAGTGCTGTCCCTATTCGACCTGGGCAGCACCACGGGTACCTACGTCAACGGGAAGCGGGTGAGTGCTCCACTCCAACTCAACAGGGGCGACGCAGTCCAGATCGGCAAGACCGTGCTCGAGGTGATATGAAGTTCATCTGGGCCTCGGACACCCATACTGGTCGCGTCCGGGAGAACAATGAGGACGCGGTCCATCCGCAGAGCGACGGCTACTCCACCCAACCGCTGCTCGCCGCAGTGGCGGACGGGTTGGGGGGCGCCCGGTACGGGGAAGTAGCTAGCCGGATAGCGATTGACACGGCTGTGGAGGCGAGGGGACGACCTTGGCGGCGGGTCCGTGCTGCCAACGCCGCGATCCTGGAGACGGTCCTCGAGCAACCGCAGTTCGTCGGGATGGGTACCACCCTTACGCTGGCCTTACTGGACCCGGCGGGAAGCATCGAGTTGGGCCATGTGGGTGATAGTCGCGCCTACCTGCTACGCGATGAGGAGTTCCGCAGGCTCACTGTCGATCACACCCACGTTCAAGAGGAGATCGAAGCGGGCCGCCTTACCGAGGAGGCGGCCCGCACCCACCCGCAGCGCTCCTACCTGACCCGCGCTCTCGGGTTCACCCAGGATCTCGCCGTCGACATCGAGCGATCCGACCTGAGACTGGGCGACCGTGTGCTTTTCTGTTCCGACGGGCTCACATCGATGCTCACCGACCTCCGGATAGCCGACATCCTCGGAGACGGGCCACCTTCAGTGACCTCGTGGGGGCTCATCGAGGCGGCCAACGAGGCTGGAGGCGTCGACAACGTATCGGTAGTGGTGATCGCGGTCACGGCGAGCACCAACCCGGACGACGCCTAGTGGTCCCCGTGAGGGGGCTCACATAGGTGACTGGCCCAAGACGGATGGGAGGGATGGTCAGGTTGTTCATGAGAAGCGGACGGGCAGGGCACGCCGGCGGAGGAACTGACCTCCCCGGAGCCCGCGACGCTCTCGGAACGTGAGCCGCACCGCCGAGGCCGTACTCGTCCTCGCCACCACGGGACTCGCTGTCTTCGGGGTGCTGCTGGTCAACTTCGCCGAGGGTACCTATCTGAACCGGCAAGCTGCTCTCACCATCCTTGTGTTCGGCGTAGTTTTCGGCGGCCTGCTCACCGCCGTACACCGTTGGGCGTCCGGTTCGGTTCCGTACCTTATACCGTTGGCCGCCACCCTCACCGCGGTCGGCTTCGTGATGATCTACAGGCTGGACCACGACCTGGCGGGGCAGCAGAGTTGGTGGATCATGTTCAGCGCCGGCCTGGCGGCGCTGGCACTCTTCAGGCTCCAGAAACGAGGCGTCGCATCGCTGAGGCCCTTCGGGTGGGTCTGCCTCGCGGCCGCGGTCCTCTTCCTCGCGCTCCCGGCGATACCCGCCGTGGCTCCTCCGCTCCACGGTACCTCTCCGACCGGACCCACCTGGCGCTGGGCCACCGAGATCGTCTTCCGGTCCGGAGAGATTGCGAGGCTGCTGCTGGTGATCTTCCTGGCCTCGTACCTGGCGGACCGCCAGAGTTCCCTGACCACGGGCGTTCGAACCATCGGAAGGTTCCGGCTCCCCGAATTCGGCGCCCTGCTACCGATGGGCTTGGCCTGCTTGGCGGCATTAGGTGTTCTCGTCTACGAGAACGACCTGGGTGCCTCGCTCCTGCTGTTCGGGCTGTTCCCGATCATGTTCTACATCGCTACCAACCGCCCCACCTACCTCACGATCGGCTTCGGCGTCTATGCCCTCGGGCTGGCGGGCGCGGTCCTGCTGGACCCCGGGGTACGCGGATCGATGGGTGCCTGGCTCCGGCCCTGGACCGACGATACGGAGGTCGGGAGTCAGATAGTCCAGAGCCTGTTCGCATTGGCTGCCGGCAGCATTTCGGGTACCGGACCAGGTCTGGGCGAACCCGATCTGGTCCCGACCGCAGCCACGAGCCACCTGTTTGCAGCCGTGGCGGAAGAGTTGGGTCTGGCCGGTTCCATAGTGGTCCTGGCGGCCTACGTCCTCCTGGTCGCCACCGGTTTCGGCATCGCTCTCCGATCCCGTGATCTGTTCAGCAAGCTGCTCGCGTCCGGCCTGTCGCTGCTGCTCGGGCTCCAGACCGTCCTACTCCTGGCCGGATTGGTGCGGCTGCTTCCCCCCAGTTCGTTGCTGGCCCCGTTCATGTCCTATGGCGGGGCGTCATCCGTCGCCGCTTTCGTCTGGCTGGCCCTGCTCGCCCGGGTGAGCCACGAGGAGCGCACATGAACGGGCCGGTACGCCGTGTGGCACTGGGCTTGTTCGTCGCCTTCTTCTTGCTGGCTCTGGATATCACGTACTGGCAGATCATCGCCGCTGACCGCCTCCGTGTACACCCCGACAACCCGCGGGTGCTGATCGCCCAGTCGGGACGGCAGCGCGGCCAGATCATCTCGTCGGATACCGCGGTCCTGGCCACCTCGGTCGGGGACCCGTCCGATCCGCGCTACTACGTCCGCGACTACCCGTACGGGGCCCTGTACGCGCACACCGTCGGGTTCTCCTCTCGACTCTTCGGCGACAGCGGCATCGAATCCTCCCACGCCTCCGTCCTCGCTTCGCGGCAGGACCTGACCGTGTCGGGAATCATCAACAGGTTGCTGGGCGAGGACTTGCGGCCCCGCTCGCTGCAACTCACCCTGAACCACCACCTCCAGCAGATGGCGCAGCGCGCCCTGGGTAGCCGCAGGGGAGCCGTAGTCGCCATCGAGCCCTCCTCCGGTCGGCTTCTCGCGCTCGTCAGTTCGCCTACGTTCGACCCCAACTCCCTGGTAGGCCCTGGAGCGGCAACTGTCTGGGAGGCGCTACGCACCGACGCCGACCGACCCCTCGTGAACCGGGCTACAGGAACCTCGCTTCCGGGCGAGTTATTGCCGGAGGCCTCTCTGGTGACCCTCCCACCGGAAGGGGACGCCCTGCCCGTCGCGGCCCTGCCTCTGGGGCTACGGGCGGCGACGGCCGCCGGCGGAGGGGTCCTGATGAGACCCCACATTGTGGCCCGTGTCTTCGACTCGGCGTCAAACCTGGAATCGGAGACCGAACCGGTCTCCCTCGCCATACCTCTCGATGTCGACGAAGCTCTCGCTATTCAGGCAGGCATGGACCCTCTGGCGATCCCCACCGAGACGCTCGGCCAGCTGTCCGGTCTCGGTGAGACCGGATCGGGTTACACCGGCACTGGCGGCCAGGCGGTGTGGTTTACCGGATTCGTCCCGATCGGCCAGCCCGCCATCGTGGTGGCGGTCGTCATCGAGTCACTAGACCCGGGCGCCGAGCCCGGGATCGGCTCTGCCGAGGCCGCCTCCATAGCTCGCGCGATCATGCGCGAATGGTTGGACACGCAGGGACCCGGCTAGCCCCGATTGTTGATGGATTGGGGTTTGTTGCAGTGAACGGAGGGAAAGTTCGGGGTCCTGACATGCGTGTCTTCGGCCATCCGATGGCCCACGATGGCGAGCGCGCGAGGTTCACCTGCCGGTTGATTGCTGTCCTGCCCCCAACCGTAAGGTTCCCGTGGCCTGATGTCCGGGGGTGCGTCGGGTCCATGAAGAACTCGGGCTAGCTTCGCATAGGTGAATCATTCAGCAAGGCGCCCACTAGATTCAGGCCTATGGAATCGCCCCAGTCGCTAGGCCGCTATGACCTGACCGCCCATTTGGCGCGGGGAGGCATGGCGGACGTGTTCGAGGCCACCGACCGGATGTTGGATCGCCGGGTAGCGGTGAAGATCCTGCACCAGAGATTCGCAGAGACGGACACCTTCGTAGCCCGTTTCCGTAAGGAGGCCCTAGCCGCGGCCAACCTCAGCCATCCCAACATCGTGTCGATCTATGACTGGGGCCACGAGGACGGCACCTACTTCATCGTGATGGAACTCGTCAAGGGCCGCTCGCTGCGCGATGTGTTGCGAGCCGAGGGCAGGCTTCTCCCGAGACGAGCGGCGGAGATTGCAGCCGAGGTGGCCTCGGCCCTCGAGGTCGCCCATCGCAAGCGGGTGATCCACCGTGACATCAAGCCCGGCAACATCCTCCTGGCGGAGGACGGCACCGTGAAGGTGACCGACTTCGGCGTTGCCCGGGCATGGGACGACTCGCAGGACCTGACCAAGACCGGAGCGGTGATCGGCACGGCCACCTACTTCAGTCCCGAGCAGGCTCGCGGAGACCCCGCAGACGAGCGATCCGACATCTACAGCCTCGGCGTGGTTCTCTACGAGATGCTGGTCGGCAGGCCGCCCTTCAGTGGGGAGACACCCGTCTCGGTGGCCTTCCAGCACGTTACGACCGAGGCGCCCTCCCCCGGACGGCTCAACCCCGACGTGCCCATCGAACTCGAAGAGATCGTAATGCGGGGCCTTGAGAAGGATCCCGCCCGGCGATACACGACGGCGGCCGACATGCGCCGGGATCTGCTGCTGTTCCTCCGGGGGAGGACCGATCGTTCCGCCACCGCCGGAGTGCAGTCCCCGGGACCGGCCAAGGCTCGGCGACCTGACATTCCCCCACCCACCGTCCCCCCCGACGAGGTGTACCGTCGCGTCCAGGCCACGCCTCGCCAGCCGTCCCAGGTTCCGTTCGCAATCACGTCGGTGGCGCTAGCCGCCCTCGTGGTGGTCGGCGTCTGGTACCTGCTCAGTAATCTCCGGCCGGAGGCGCCGGTAGAGCCGTCCACGACCGGAGTGGAGACTCTCCAGGTTCCCGACGTGGTGGACCTGGCCCGGGACGAGGCGTTCCAGGTGCTGCAGGAGGCTGGCTTCCGCGTCCGTTCGACGACGGAAGCCAGCGATGCCGTCGCCGGTCTCGTGATCCGCACCGTGCCGCCCGCGGGTGACTCCTACGGGAGAGATAGGTTCGTCGATGTGGTGGTCTCCGCCGGCCCCCTTCAGGTCAGGGTGCCAACGGTGGTCGGCTCCACGCAGGGACGGGCAGAAGCACAGCTGACAGGACAGGGTTTCCGGGTAGAGACCCGAACTACCCGTCACGAAACGGTGGGAGCCGGTCTGGTGGTCAGCCAGATACCCGAGGGCGATGCCCCGGCACCACGAGGTTCGCTGGTCGAATTGGTCATCTCGGCCGGACCCGAACCCATCGAGATGCCTTCGGTGACCGGCCTGAGCCGCGACCGGGCCGAAGGCATGCTGGAAGGGCTGGGCCTCGAAGTGGTGACCACCACCGAACTGGACCTCGATCTCGAGGAAGGAATCGTCATCAGGCAGGACCCCTCCGCCGGCGCCGACATCAATCCCGGGTGGGCTGTGCAGATCGTCGTTTCCGAAAGCCCGGAGGAGATCGAACTGGAAGAACTGGCCGGAAGGCCGGTCGGAGAGGCGACGGCCCTTCTGCAGGAGGCGGGGATGGATGTCACGGTACTGCAGGAAAGCCATCTACAGGTCGATGCCGGGGTTGTGATCCGCACGGAACCTCCCGCCGGCACGGTGGTCAGCCTCGGCGATGCGGTGACCGTCGTCGAGTCCAGCGGACCGCTATTCATCGTCGATCTGGCCGGAAGGCCGGTCGGAGAGGCGACGGCCCTTCTGCAGGAGGCGGGGATGGATGTCACGGTAGTGCAGGAAAGCCATCTACAGGTCGATGCCGGGGTTGTGATCCGCACGGAACCTCCCGCCGGCACGGTGGTCAGCCTCGGCGATGCGGTGACCGTCGTCGAGTCCAGCGGACCGCTATTCATCGTCGTTCCCGACCTGACCGGGCTCACAGCCGAGGAAGCCGGAGCGGAGCTCTCCGCTGCGGGGCTGCTGCTGGAGGTGGCGACTTCGCGGGCTCCGGTCGAGGACCCGGGCCTTGAGGGTCGGATCGCCCGCCAGGCCCCGGGCCCGGGAACCGAACTGCTCGAAGGAGCGACGATCCTAGCGGTTCTCGGAGAGCACAGGCCTCCGGTCACCGAACCGGCGGACGAGACCCAACAATCCGGATCGGAGACGCCATGACCTCATCCGCCGCTCACCGATCCGTACCGGGCTACCGGACAGCCGGACCGGCTGTCGCCATCGTCGACGCGGCATTTCGCTACGGCGCCCGGGTCGCGCTCGAAAGCTCAAGTGTCTCAATACCTTCGGGCTCGGTGACCGCCCTCATAGGCCCCAATGGGTCCGGAAAGTCCACGTTGCTGAACGGGATTGCCGGATTGGTCGCACCCGCGTCCGGCCGTGTGACGATCGGCCAGGTCAATGGTCGCCCCCTCAGGATTGCCTACGTTCTCCAGGACACGAAGGTCAACCAGTCGCTCCCGGTAACCGTCCGTGAGGTGGTGAGCATGGGACGTTACGCGGGAAAGGGACCGCTGCGGCCCCTCTCCAGGGAGGACCGGCGCATGATCGATGAGGTGATGGAGAGGACAAGCATCACCCGCCTGGCCAAGAGGCATCTATCACGGTTGTCGGGAGGTCAGCGCCATCGGGTACTGCTTGCCCAAGGCTTGGTCCAGGACCACGACATCCTGCTACTCGACGAGCCGGTGACCGGACTCGACATGGTTTCGATACAGGCAATCCGTGACACGGTGCGGGAGGAGGCCGAGAGGGGTTGCACCGTGGTGCTCACAACCCATGACCTAGCCGACGCCTGGGCGGCCGACCATGTGGTGCTGCTCGCGGGAAGGGTGGTCACCAGCGGCCAACCCAGGGAGGTCCTGCAGTCCTCCTTTCTCATCGAGGCCTACGGAGCAGCGTTGCTCAACGTCGACGGGACCCATCTCCTGCTGGATGACCCCCACCACGAACACGACCACCCTCCCGGCGCAGCGGAACGCTCTCTTAGCGTCGAGACGTGGAACTGGCTCCGCGAGGAAATCCCCAAGCTGCTCGGCGCCCAAGCCGAGGAGTTGCTCCAGGAGAGGCAAGACTCGCCAGAAGCCGACGATTGAAGCGCTGGCTGTCAACCCCTCCGGCTCAGGAGGCTGCTCAAGGCGCGGAACGAAGGGTCTCCCCATCCTCACAGCGCTTGTGTCACGCAGTTTGCCCGGCAGCGAACCCCCTCCGCCTTCATCATCTTCCTGGTGTCCCGACTCTCGGACTCGCCGAACAACTGCTTGACAACTAGCGGACCACCGGCCCCGGGGTCCCTGAGAACGATGAGAACGCCGGACCGGTCGCCTCCGGCGGGTTCACACCCCCGGCCGCCGCCTCCTCGGCGCCGAAACGCGTCCCGCCATCCCCTACCGGGGTCCTACCGTCGGCATGATCCCAGCCCGGCCCGGTCGGTACCCAGGCGGGCCGCTTAGTGCTTTGCGGTTACCCACCAGTATGCGACGGGCCTACGACAGAACCTCCCTCCGGTCACGACACCTCTACACCGAACGCAACCGAAATAGGAGGATTCGGAGCATCAGGAGGATGGTCCAAGACGGTGGGGAGCAACGGACCGTCTTCCTCTGACCAGGCATTCTGTCATCGGGCGACGTCCCGTGAAGGGGTTTCATTCCACCCTTCCTAGGAAGTTGTCGAGCAGGGCCATGCCCTCGAGCGTGAGGACACTCTCCGGGTGGAATTGGACTCCGTGGATATCGAGTTCGCGATGCCGAACCCCCTGCACGACACCGTCCTCGCTCCACGCACACGGCTCCAGAACATCTGGTAACTCCACCGCCGCCAGCGAGTGATAGCGCGTAGCCACGAAGGGGTTGCTCAATCCCTCGAAGACTCCCTCGGCATCGTGGTGGACCGACGAGGTCTTGCCATGCATGACGGTGGGAGCCAGGTCGACCCGGCCGCCGAAAGCCGTGACGATGACCTGGTGACCTAGGCAGACACCGAGGATGGGAACCTCCCCGGCGAACCGGTCCACGTAGGCCAGCGAGTATCCGGCGTCCTCGGGCCGCCCGGGACCCGGCGAGATCACCAGTCGCTCGGGTGCCAGTTCGGCCGCGGCGTCGGGCGCCAGCCGGTCGCTGCGCACCACCGTAGGGTCCGCTCCCAACTCACCGAGGTACTGCACCAGGTTGAAGGTAAAGCTGTCGTAGTTGTCGAGGACAAGGATTCGCATCGCCGCGTCGAGGATACCTGGCCGAGGAGGGGGCTGAACAATGACGATTGCTCGGGCATGTCGGCGATCGGCAGGCCGCTGGTGGATTGCTCAGCACCCTCCGAGACGCATAGGGACCCGTCGACCCCTGCCGTTTGCGCACCGCCCGCCGGGAGCGGTTACCCTGTCCCGTATGCCTCAATCCAAGGGACGTCGCAAAGCAAAAACTGTCCGGAGGCCCACACCTCCCAAGACGGCTTCAGGAGGAAAGCGCGCCAAGCAGTCACCCAAGATCTACGTGGCGATCATGTTCGGGCTGATGGTCTTGGGTGTGCTTATGGTCGTAACCCGCTACATTCTCGACACCCCTTCGTGGGTGCTTCTGGCGGGCCTCGGAGCCATGGGCGCCGGGTTCCTCATGACAACCAACTACCACTAGTAGTCGGGAGTCGGAACGGTCGGCGCAGTGTGCGCCCGGGCCAATCGTTCTGGAGCGCAGGGCTAAACCACTTGCGAAGGCACAAGGTTACACGCCTGTAGTTTTCCCCTCTGTTTTCCACATCTGTGGATAACAGGAGCGTGTTCACGCTACGCCGCAGTGTTTTCGTGGCGCGGCTCCCGTGGTTGGTCTGTGGGACGGTGGTGGGATATGGCGGTCCGGAGCACGCCGCCCGCAACGCAGACCGACCACGATCAAACTAGTCGGCCGGGACCTCGTCCATCTCCTCGCGGCAATGCCTGGGGGGCTTCGGTTCAGCAACGTTGGTAACTGTCATGGTCACCTGCGTACCGCACAGGCTGCAGCGGAAGCGACGACGGGTCTCGACCACATCCTCGGGGTCGACTGCGGGGGGAGGGTTGGCAACGGCTCGGATGACAGCCATCAGAACCGTCCAAGTCACCAGTCCGATGGCGACTGCAATCAAGATGTTGAGGAGGGTCACGCCCTTTCGAGAATCATGGCATTGGCCATCCCGCCACCCTCGCACATTGTCTGGAGCCCGTAGCGGGCACCGCGACGCTGCATCTCGTGGACCAGGGTGGCGGTGAGCTTGGCGCCCGTTCCTCCCAGCGGGTGACCGAGAGCGATCGCGCCGCCGTTCACATTGGTCCGCTCCCATAGAGCGTCCGGCTGGCTTCCCCCGTACTCGGCCAGCCACATCCCAACCACGGAGGCGAAAGCCTCGTTGACCTCGAACAGGTCGATGTCGTCGACGCCCAGACCGGCTCGGTCCAGCACCCGGGCCGTGGCCGGGATCGGTCCCGTGAGCATGCTGACCGGGTCGACACCCGCCAGCGCGAACTGAACGAAGCGAGCCTTCGGCTCGAGGCCCAACTCGTCCGCTTTGGCTTCCGACATCACGAGCACCGCGGCGGCGCCGTCGGATATCTGGGACGAGTTTCCTGCTGTGACCACACCGTCCGGTCTGAATACCGGGGGAAGGCCTGCCAGCACTTCGAGCGAGGTATCGGGCCGGATGCCTTCATCGGAGATCATTGCCTCGGTCGAGCCGTTCACGGATGCCTGTACGGGCACGATCTCCTTCTCGAACCGGCCTTCCCTGGTCGCTCTGGCGGCCCGGAGGTGGGAGTCGACGGCGATCCGATCCAGGTACTCGCGTGAGAGACCCCACCTCTCGGCAACCATCTCGGCGGAGACTCCTTGGGGAACGAGGCTGCGGGCATAGCGTTCCACCATCAGCGGTCCGAACGGCTTGCCCGGGCCCTGCTGGGCGGTGATCCCCATCGGCACCCTCGACATCGACTCGACTCCTGCCGCGATAGCCACGTCGTAGGCACCTGCCATCACCCCTTGCGCGGCGAAGTGCGAGGATTGCTGGCCCGAACCGCACTGCCGGTCGATGGTCGTACCCACCACATCTTCGGGGAAACCGGCGGCGAGGGCCGCGTTCCGTCCTACGTTCAGGCTCTGTTCGCCGGTCTGCATGACGCAACCCATGATCACATCGTCGACCTGCGCCGGGTCCAAGTGGTTGCGCTCCACCAACGCCCGCAATGTGATCGCGGCCAGGTCTACCGGGTGGTATCCATCGAGCTTGCCGCCACGTCTTCCGGTCGGGGTCCGGACCGCGTCGACGACTACAGATCCCTGCATGACTACTCCTCGAATGGGCCTGGCTCCAAAAGCCGGTCTCGCGGGACCGGGTGGAGGCGATCGGATTCGAACCGACGACCTTCTGGTTGCAAACCAGATGCTCTGCCAGACTGAGCTACACCCCCGACAGGTCACCAGTCTATCCCGTGATCCGTGGCCCGATGCATCCGGAGGCCGGGCGCTGCGCGGTGTTTCGGCTGCGCTGGACACTCGTGGGACTGGATTGACTCCAATCCTTGGGAGGGTTGAGACCTCGCTGGAATTGGTGAATGCCACCTAGCGAGGCTGCGGACCGACACGCGATTGGAGCAGGTGGGACTGACCGCCTTAGGCAGGACGCTTCCACCCGGCGACTCGCAGATCGCCGCCATCGCAATTACTTGCGGGTTGGCGCTCGTTGTGCATGGACACGACCACCTACGCTGTAGAATACTAGGCAGCGTGCGGGAGGAAGAGTCCACTATGCCGAATTGAGGATCCGATTGTTGTGGTACCTGCTGGTTCAATCGGAGAAACAATGGTAAGCGTGGCTATCCGAAGGATCAATCGAATGAAGCGCCGTACTGCGACATAAGAGACGTAGCCATCGACAATCCCTTCTACACGTACTGTGTAAACCACCCGCATCGAAGGCCCGAGCGTGATCCCATACCGATCGGCCCAATCCTCAGATATGTTGGAGGGGTGGGAGATCAACGAGCAACGTGGATCCAGTCTCCTGACACGGAGACGATTCGGCAGCACGTTGTTGAACTACTCGGGGACTTCCCTCAACTCCTCTCTGAGGATTCGTACCCTGCAGGTCCCGGATTAGGCATCGTGGTGATTCGACAAGTCGGTGACTTCGGAGACCAGCGAGGCGTTGAGTTTCTTGAATGGATCGCTAGCAATTGTCCTGACCCGTGGGCTCGAGAAGCTCGTATCGCGCTGGCTCGCGTCAGAGGTAAGTTCCGGTATGAGGAGATCTGGGATGGATTCCCACCTTCTTTCGCGGGGAGCTCAAGGCCTGAACCGACATAGCGAGTTGACCTGCAAGTATCGTCCTACGGCAGGGCTCGCCCGGCCAGTACACCTGTGGGACAACCGTTCTCCACCGCGATGCGGCCGTTCACTACGACGTGCTCGATTCCCTCCGGGTGGCTCTTGGGTTCGTCGTACGTGGCGGTGTCGGTCACGAGGTCGGGGTCGAAGACCACCACATCGGCCGCCTTGCCGGGTCGGATGAGGCCGCGGTCGGTGAAGCCGAAACGGGAGGCCGGCAACCCCGTCATGCGGTTGATCAGTTCTTCCAATGAGTTGCCGTACCGCCTCCTCAGCGGACCCAGCACTTTGGGGAAGGTACCGAATGCCCGTGGGTGCGGTTTGTCCCCCGCCAGGATGCTGTCGCTGCTGACCGCGTAGTCCTCCCGCTCGAGCAGCTTCATGTACTTCTCGCTGCCGGCTTCGACCACATCGTCGGGAGGCGGGGGCATGCGGTGACCGACCTCCAGGTTCTCCTCGAGGAGGATCCGGCAGACGAACTCCTCGCACGTCTCGAAGCCGCGCGCCTCGGCGGCCTCTGGGATGGTGAGACCCACGAGATGGTTGTTGGTGGTGGAGGGGGCGTGGCTGATCATCATGTCACTCCATGATTTGATCCGGTTGGCGATTCGCACTCCGGCGACCTCTCCCTCCATACGCTCGCGCAATTCCGGATCGGCCAACCGTTCGAGGATCTCATCGGGTCCCCCAACCTGGGCCCATGGTGGGAGGAAGGCCATGAGGGTGCTCGATCCCGAGAAGTACGGGTAGGCGTCGAAGGTCACGTCCAAGCCGTCGGCCTTGGCCCGGTCGACCATCGAGATGTCCCAGCCGGGGCCGAAGTGGGTGAGGTGCAGCGCGATCCCCGACCCGCTACTGATGTCCATGGCCTCCTGCACCGGATCGAAGTGCTCCCCCCTGAAGATGGTCCGGAGATGCGGGGCGAACACGCCGCCGGCAGCCGGGCGGCACAACTCGATCAACTCATGCGTGTCCGAATAGACCTGCGGGTAGTAGGCCAGTCCGGTCGAGAACCCGACTCCCCACTCCTCCATTCCCCTCTCGACCATACGCTGGGCCCGCCTGAGGTCGTCGCCGACCAGCGGAACGTCCTCCATCCCGACTACTTCGAGGCGGATCGCGCCGTGGGGGATCAGGTAGGCGGTGTTGATGGCCACATGCCCGTCGAAGCGTGCCCGGTACTCGGCCACGCTCGACCAGTTCCAGCCCACATCCAGGCTGGTGTTGAGCCCTGCAAGGTAGCGGCGGTAGAGCTGCAGGTTGTCCGCTGACAGGGGCGCGTACGAGAGACCATCCTGGCCCAGCACCTCTGTCGTGACCCCTTGCAGGAGCTTCGGAGCATGCTGGGGATCGGCGAGCATCATCACATCGGAGTGCGCATGGGAATCGATGAACCCGGGAGCCACCACCATTCCATCGGCCTCGATGGTCAGCTGGGACCGGGCGTTGTCAAGCCGGTCGACCGCCTCTATAACGCCATCCGCTATCCCGACGTCAACAGACCGGGCAGAGCTCCCGGATCCGTCGATAACAGCCCCATTCCTGATCAGGACATCGAAGATCACTTCAGACGCCCTCCTCCCTATCACCGGACACTGACCGCCGGCCACCGACCACCGGCTCCGGAATCCGATCGAGTATGCAGCGGACTTGCCTGCCCTTCGCCCCTGCGGAACGGAGGGGCTGCGGGTCGAGGCACTCGGGTTGGGAGTAAGGGCAGCGGGGCTCGAACCGGCACCCGGCCGGCACGGTGGCGACATCGAGGGCCTCGCCGTGAATCACCTGGCCTCTCTGCTCGGCGCGAAGCTTGGGGCGCGGCACGCTCTCGAGCAGCGCCTTCGTATACGGGTGGCGGGGTTGGCCGAACACGTCGGCTGTTGTGCCGGTCTCGACTATCTGGCCCGCGTACATGACCGCCACCCGCTCGCTCAGGTGGCTTATCACGCGCAGGTCGTGGGATATGAACAGGTAGGCCATGCCGAGTTCCTGCTGGAGACGCTTCAGAAGGTTCAGTATCTGGGCTTGCACCGAGACATCCAACGCCGAGGTCGGTTCGTCCGCCACGATCAGCTTCGGTCGCAGGGCGATGGCGCGGGCGATGCATACCCGCTGGGCCTGGCCGCCGCTCAGCTCGTGGGGGAAGCGGTCGGCGATCGTGGCCGGTAGACCCACCGTGCCGAGCAGTTCGACCACCCTATCGAGGCCGTCGGTCACGTTGCGGATCTCGCCGTGCGTGCGAAGGGGGTGGGCGACTGCTTGAAGAACGGAGTGCCTGGGATTCAGCGAGGAGAGCGGATCCTGGAAGATCAACTGCATCTGGCGCCGGGCGCCCCGCAGTTCATCCTTCTCCAAGTCGAGAAGCTGGTCACCGTCGAAATCGATCGTGCCTGAATCGGGCTGCTCGAGAGCAAGGAGCAAGCGACCCACCGTCGTCTTGCCCGACCCGCTCTCGCCGACCAGTCCCAACGTCTCCCCGGACCGGATGGTCAGGTTGACGTCATCGCAGGCCCTGACGACCGGCGGAGGACGCAGCAGGACGATGTCTCGCAGCGGTCGGGGCAGCGGGTAGAACTTCCTGAGCCCCGTGATGTTGACCAGGGTCTGCGTGGTCGCGACAGAATCCGCCACGAGTTACACCTCGCTCCGCCAACCGGCCACGTGCCGACCCTCACACACTCGCCGCCTCCGGAGTGTCGTAGAAGCAAGCCACCCGGTGGTGCGCGCCGACCTCCCGCAGCGGTGGGCGCTCCGTGGCACAGCGAGGATCGAGCCGGTGCGGGCAACGATCGTAGAAGGCACACCCTGCGAAAGGCTCGGTCAAGTCCGGCATGGCGCCCTCCATCGTGACCAGCCACTCGCGGTTGTCATCAAGGTCCGGCGTCGAGGCCAGCAGGCCCTGCGTGTATGGATGCCGCGGGTTGGTGAACAGGTCCCGGACTCGTGCCTCCTCGACGATCCGGCCGGCGTACATGACATAGACCCGATCGCAATTCTCGGCCACCAGCCCTATGTCGTGGGTGATCAGCAGCAGGCCCATCTGCATCTCCCGCTGTAACTCCGCTATGAGCTCGAGCACCTGCGCCTCGATGGTCACGTCGAGGGCGGTGGTGGGTTCGTCGGCGATCAGCAGCGACGGGCTCCATGCCAGGCCGGCGGCGATCATCACCCTCTGGCGGAGACCACCGCTGAACTCGTGGGGAAAGCTCCTGACACGGCGCCCCGCACCCGGTATGCGAACCCTGCGGAACAGTTCGACGACCCGGGCCTTGATCTTCCTGGTCATCCGGCGAAGCCGGTGCAGCGCCAGTAACTCGTCGAGCACTACGACGATCCTCCTACGGCCTGGCAGGTGGACCCTCATCCCGTCCGCCACCTGCTCGCCCACCCGCAGGACGGGATTGAGGCTGCTCATCGGGTCCTGGAAGATCATGGCGATATCCCGACCCCGGATGTTGCGGATCGCCTCGGCGGATTGGCGGCGCAGGTCCACACCGTTGAAAACGATCCGACCGGACTCGACCCGTCCGGGTGCGGTTGTCAGACCCATGACGGCCAGCGCCGTCTGGCTCTTTCCGGACCCGGACTCGCCGACGAGCCCGACCGCCTCACCCTTCGCTATGTCGAGGTCTATGCCGTCGACGGCGCGCACCACGCCGCTGCGTGTGTAGAAGTAGACCCGCAGATCCTCGACGCTCAGAACCGTCCCGCCGTCCACCGCTCCGCTCGTCGAGGTCATACCAACTTCACCTGATGTCCCGCATGCGGGGATCGAGGGCATCTCTCAATCCGTCGCCCAGTATGTTGAACCCGATCACCCCCCAGCTGATTGCAAGTCCGGGGAAGACCACAGTCCACGGCGCCACCGAGATGAACGACCGGGACTCGCTCAGCATCCTGCCCCAACTCGGCTCCGGCGGCTGCGTACCGAGCCCCACGAAACTCAGGCCGGCCTCGGCGATGAGCGTGCCGCCGAATCCGAGGGTCATGACCACCAGAACCGGAACGAAGCTATTGGCAAGGACCTGTCGAAACATGATGGACACGGGACCGTCGCCGATGGCACGGGCGGCGGTCACATAGTCCTGTTCCCGCACTTCGAGGACCGCACTCCTGACCAGGCGGGCATATCCGGGTACGCCGGGCAGCGCAATGGCGATGATCACATTCCACACGCCCGGACCCAGGAAGGCTACGACCATGAGCGCCAGCACCAGCCAGGGAATTGCCTGCAGGATGTCTACCAACCTCATTATCAACTGATCGACCTTGCGCCCGACGAACCCCGCCACCAGACCGAGGACGCCTCCGGCCACCACGGCCAGCAACACCGCGGCCACCGAGATGACCAGGGCCTTCCTCCCACCCCAGATCACCCGGCTCAACATGTCACGCCCGAAGTCGTCGGTGCCGAAGGGGAAGTCCCAACCGGGCGGCGCAAACTGCGGACCATGGTCGGGAATCACAGGATCGTAGGGCGCGAGGATCGGCGCGAAGACGGACACGAACACCATGCTCAGGACCAGGATGAGGCCGACCAGAGCCCGCCGAGTCTGAAGGATCGTGGAGAGCACCCTTCGGGCTCTCGCCCGCCTGGTCGTGCGGACGATCGATACCTCCCGCGCGGCCACCTGCTCGTTCCCTGTTCCGGTCACTCGAGCCTCACCTTGGGGTTGAGAACCGGGTAGAGCAGATCGGTGACCAGGTTCACAAGGGAGAACGAGATGGCGAAGAAGAAAACCGCCGCCTGGATCACGATGTAGTCGCGCGACGACACGGCTTCGAGGAACAGCCGTCCCACCCCCGGAAGAGTGAAAACCACCTCCACGAATATCAGGCCCGAGATCAGGTCCGCCACATGGAGACCGATGATGGTGACGGTGGGGATGAGGGCGTTTCGCAACGCGTGGCGGGTGTTGACCACGCTGGACGGAAGACCCTTGGCCCGGGCTACCAGCACGTAGGGCCTCCGGAGTTCCTCCAGCGTGCTGGACCGGAGCATGCGGCTGACGGCTGCCGCGCTGTACATGGCCACCGCCAGTGACGGAAGGAACAGGCTGTGGGCGGTCCCCAACGGATCGCCGAGCGGGTCTATTCCGAGGCTGCCGATGATCGGAAACCAGCCGAGCCATAGTCCCCCTCCCAACAGGAGCAGCATGGCCAGGTAGAAGCTGGGCAGGGCGACACCCACCAACGAGACGACCGAGGAGACGCCGTCGAGCCAGGTTCGATGGTTGAAGGCGCCGGTCATGCCCAGCGACATCCCGATCAAGACGGTGAACGCCAACGACATGATGGCCAGTGGGACCGTCACTCGGAGGCCCCGTCTGAGGATCTCGAAGGCGGGCTGGCCGGAGTAGAGCGAGTTACCCAAGTCGCCTTTGGCCGCGCTGGTCACGAACACCCAGTACTGCTCGACCAAGGGCTTGTCCAGACCGTGTTGACGCCGGAACTCCTCTGCCAACTCCGGATGTTCCCGGGCCATCTCGCCGTACCTGATCAGGGCTGGATCACCACCGATCGCCCGGATCAGGAAGAAGACGAGCGTGGTCACCCCGACCGTGACCACAAGCGCCCACGCCAGCCGGCGGACTATGTAGGAGCCCACGCCTCATCCACGACCGGACTGCGACCTGAACATGACATCCGTCCGCCGCCCGACGGCACGATTACCGGTCGACGAGCGGCGGCAGAGGTTCTGTGGACGTCCCCTATGCCTCCAGCCAGGCTGTTTCCCAGCGCTGCTGCTGTTCGGGGAACATCGGGAAGCCCTTGACCTTGTTGGACATGGCGACCGCGTACGGCGCCGCCACGATGGCGATGAAGGTCGCACCCTCGTTGAGGTACTTGTTCCAAGCCATCGAGTAGAGCTCACCACGCTTGTCAACGTCCGCAACTGCGCCGGCCTCCGAGATCCATGCCGAGATCTCGGGGTCGGTGTAACCCGTAACGTCGCCTTCCCCGATGAATCGTGAACGGGGCCCGGGATCCATGAAGCTGATCGAGGCGCTGTTGGCCATCTGCCAGTCCTGCTGTGACCAGCGGTTGGCCCAGAACCCCTCCTCCAATGCGGCGACCGTGGCGTTGATCCCGACCGCCTGCAGGTCGGCGGCCACCGACTCGGCGACCTTCTTGATGTGCGCCACGTCGTGCGCAGTCAACTCGAGATCGAAGCCGAGTACGCCCTCCGCCTCCAGGATCGCCCGCGCCCCTTCCGGGTCGTAGGGCGGTGGGGTGATGTTGAGCGGGACATTCGACAGCGGCGGCACGTTCGTGTAGGCCGGCGCACCCAAGCCGAACAACGCCCGCTCGTTGGCAGCGTCCCTGTTGATGGACATGGCGATGGCTCGCCGCACGTTCGGGTTGTCGAGCGGGGGATACCTCGGGCTGATCCGGAACCAGTCCACCCACGTGGAGGGGAGTACCTGGACGTTGATGGACTCGTCGGCCTGCAGGGCAGGGATCTCCACCCTCGGAGGATTCCGGATCCAGTCGACCTCCCCGGCGCGCAGCGCCGCCAGGCGGCTCGTCTCGTCCGGGATGGGGATCATGCGAATCTCGTCGAGGATCGGCAGATCGTCCTCCCAGTAGTTGGTGTTCTTCTCCAGGATCGTCACCACATCCGGGATGTGCTCCTTGAAGCGGAAGGGTCCCGAACCCACCGGGTTGGTGTTCATGTCGGCAATCGCCTCCTGCGGCATGATCGCGTTCACATGCACGAAGAAGAGTTCCTCGAGGCGAGGGTGCGGCTGATGGAGCGTGATATGGATCGTGTGCGAATCAGCAGCCTCCATCGTCTTGAAGAGGCTTTCGTCGGTCTCCGCATCCACGAAGGAGGCACGGTACGCCGAGCCAGTCTCGGGGTTCAGAACGCGCAGCGTGCTGAAGATGACATCGTCGGCGGTCATCTCCCGTCCGTTGTGGAAGTAGATTCCGCGCCTGACGTTGAAGGTCCACTCCATGAAGTCGTCGCTGGACTCCCAACTCATCGCCTGCTCGGGAACGTGCCGGTAGGTCACCGGATCGAGATCCGACAGGCCGCGGAAGATCTGCGACGGAGCCCACGCGTCCGTGAGGTTGAACTGCTTGTGGTAGTCGAAGTTCTGTATCGACCCGTCGATACCCAGCCTGATGTTCTGGGGCGGCAACTCAGGTTCAGGCGGCGGTGGGGGGGCGGTGGTGCCGGGAGCGACCGTGACGGTCGTGGTCGACGCCTCGGTAAGGGCCGTCGTGGTCTCGGCCGCCATGGCCGCGGTGGTTGTGGGCCCCGCCGTTGTCGGTGCCGCCGTCGTGGGTGCCGCGGTATCTGGCGCCGGAGCGTCCTCACCGCACGCCGCCGCCAGCGAACCTGCCGCTACCAGGGACCCGCCGTAGCCCATCCACTTCAGGAACGTCCGTCGATTCACAGGTGACGAACCGTCCTCGCGGCTCTCCGGTCGCGTCTCTTCGCTTCTGCTGGCCATGGATTCTCCTCCCGGATCCCCCAATCGACCTACCCACCGCGGCTGATGCTCGGCGTGCCCGGGCCACGGGCGCAGGTGAACTGGAGTGCGTTCGACGTGAGTCTCCTCAACACCTCCCTTAAGGCCGGGCACTGCCTGCTTCTGACTCTAGGGGTCCGCAAAATCGGCCGTCAACCGGTTTTCGGGGCTTTTGTTTGGCTAATCCGCTCCCGGCGGGTGGAACCGTCCATCTCGGTATGGTGGTGAGAGTGCGGGCAGGCGAAGAGGACGACCATGGATAGACACGACAACGATCCCTACCGGAGGCTCCTCGGTCTGCGACCGTTCATCAACGCGTCGGGGAACTCCACCACGCTGGGCGGAAGCGTCATGCCCAAAGAGGTGGTCGAAGCCATGGCAGCCGCAGCCCGATCCTTCATCGACCTGACCGCTCTGAACCGGGAGGCCGGCAAGAGAGCGGCCAAGATGATCGGTGTCGAAGCCGCCTTCATTTCCTGCGGCGCCTCCAGTGGCGTGGCGATGTGCGCCGCCGCCTGCATGACCAGGGGAGACGCGACGAGGGTCGCAAGCCTGCCGCATACCGGGGCATTTCCGGACGAGTTCGTGATCAGCCTTGTAGACCCCCATGTGTTCGTCCATCAGGGCATCGAGTCGGTAGGTGGCAAGCTGGTCAAGGTGGGTAGCCCAACGGGGGTGACCATCGCCGACATGGTGGCCGCCATCGGCCCACGTACAGCCGGCGTGGTGTTGTTCTACGGCCTGCAGTCCAAGCAGGATCTGGCCGAGTTGGCTCCTGCCGCTACAGAGCGCGGCATACCGGTTATCGTCGACGCCGCCGCGCAACTCCCGCCCAGATCCAACCTCACCTCCCTACTCGACCTGGGGGCTACTGCGGTCGTTTTCAGCGGCGGCAAGGCCATCAGGGGGCCTCAGAGCACCGGACTGGTCCTCGGGCAATCCGACTTCGTGGAGGCAGTCCGTCTCAACGCAAACCCGCACACGGCGATCGGCCGCGGCATGAAGGTAGGGAAAGAGGAGATCGTAGGGCTCCTCGCCGCCCTCGAGATATTCCTTGCCGCGGACGAGGAGCGGGAGTTGGCCCGATGGAGGGAGGACCTGGAGCGGATCGCCGCCGTACTCAACAGCCTCGACGGGGTGACGGCCGAGGTCGGTTCGAAGGGCCACGCCGCTGCACCGGCCGCGGTGGCACGAGCCTACGTGACCTTCGACTCAACCCGGACACCACCCGCCCGCCATATCATCGATCGACTCCGGGTCGGCGAGCCCTCCATTGCCATGCGCGCCGACGGGGACGCCATCGTGATCGATCCTATGACCCTGATGCCGGGCGAAGCGGAAGTAGTGGCCAGCCAGATGGAGACAGCAATACGGCGGGGTCGATAGCTCGCGCGGGCGGGCCATTGCACGCCTGGCAACGACCGGCGGGGCGAGGCCCTACCGAGGGCCGGATGGCTTGAGTCGCTCGATCGGTGTCTGGGCCGTGTGGCCTCTCCGAGAGAGGTCGGTCCCGGCCATTCCTTGAGAAGGGACCGCGACAATAAGCGTGCCCGCCGGGCTCGATGGAGGCTACGTGAAACGGTCGCCGGGTGGCCAAACTTACAACTCTTGCCGTTCGGTCCGTAAGGGGCGTGCGGACAGGCGGAATCGGCAGCCGTCATCTTCAAGACCGCGAGGCGTTCGGAAGGTATCACCCGCTGGCCGCACTATGGGTCGCCACCGACGCGGTCACCGTTTCCCCATAGTGAGTACCGTTTCGCGCACCCTTTCACAACGCTACATACATCGTTGCTCACAAACGTTGAGAGACATGCATCACAGACACGACTCGTTGTCTAGGAGTAGGACATCAAGCCGTTGGATCCTTCATCAAGACAGGAGGAGTCCAAGGGTATTTCAAAAATGATGCGTGTGTCTCCGACAACGGCCACCTCCGATCAAATGTGATCTTTGAAGGCAGGAACCGACAAAGGGAGGAAGCCCTGATGACGGCCATTAAAGACGCACTCAGATTCAATACAGCTTTCACGACCGCGGCATGGGTACTCATCCCGGTCGCAATCGGGATCAACCTTATCGGAAGGACCTTCACGCAGGTTCTCAACCTGCCCTTGTTCCTCGACACCATAGGCACCACCATGGTGGCCTTCCTGGCAGGTCCCTGGGTCGCGGCAGTTGCCGGGGTTCTCACGAACCTCGTGATCGGGCTGACACTCGAGGCGACGTCGATTCCCTTCGGGATCGTCAACGCGGCTATCGGAATCGTGGCCGGGTACATGGCGGCACATGGATTCCTCCGCTCCACCGGCAAGGTGATCTGGCTGATGGTCGCCCTGACCGTTACCACCATCATCACCGCCATGCCCCTCGTGGTTCTCGTGTTCGAAGGCGTGTCAGGGTCCGGCGTCGACGCGGTCACCGGCTTCTTCGTAGCGTCCGGAAGAAACATGGTCGAGTCGGTGCTGGGTCAGCAGTTGCTCACGACACCGGGCGACAAGGTCCTCACGGTTCTCCTGGCATTCGCCTTGATAAAGGGAGTTCCGGCACGCTACCGGCCCCCGTTTGCCAGAGAGGTCGTCCCGTTCTAACCGGCTAAGCAAACTGTCCGAAGCAGCGGCACGGTATGCACCGGCAGCGCCTCTCCCGACAGGTTCCGCCAGCCACGATCTACCGGGATAGGTACGTCGTGGCGGAACGCGGCGAGGGGCGCGGCCGGCGTGCAGACCACTAGGAGGGTGCTGAGCAATCCACTAGCAATCGTCATTGTTCAGCACCGTCCTCGGACGACGCAGCGGTAGTGGAAGCCGACACGACCACTTGGTCCCCGGCGCGGGTCGCCGCGCTATACGAAGTCGGGAACACCTGGCTCCACCGGGTTCATCCCCTCACCAAGCTGGCTGCAGTGCTTCCACTATCGGTTGCGGGATTCGTAGGCGACACGGTTCGGGTTCCCGCCGCCCTTCTGGCCGGGGCGGCATTGACCCTCCTTGTGTCCCGTCTCGGCTCCGTAGTGCTGAAATCGCTCCGGCTCATTGCCCCGATGACGTTTGCGCTCTTCGTGATACACGGGGTGGTCCGCCCGTACGACTCAGAGCCGATCGTCGGTTGGGGCCCCATCTCGATCAATGCCGAAGGGCTCGCCCTCGCCGGAACGACCGCGGCACGCATAGCCGTTTTCGTCATCGCGGTGACCGCCGCGATGACGACCGTACACCCGAAAGTGTTCGCCACGGCCCTGATCCAGCGCGGGGTCTCGCACAAGTTGGCCTACGCGTACCTGGCCGGGGCGGAGTTGCTTCCGGAGATGCGGCTCCGAGCAAGCCAGATCCTCGATGCCCAGCAGTCGCGCGGCTTCGACACGAAGGGAAGCCTGCCGAGGCGTTTCCGGACCCTCTTCGCGCTGCTCAAGCCTCTTCTGGTCAGTTCACTGATCGGCGTTGAGATGAGAACTCTGGCTCTCGAGTCCCGGGGGTTTTCACGACCCGGGCGCCGGACCTCCGCTGTGGAAGTCGAGGACAGGGGGAAGCTTCTCCAGAGGTCGCTCCTGCTGGCGGTGATCCCCCTGATCGTCCTCGCCGTCGTATGGTGAGCGGGGCTCGCGCGCCGGACTCCACCGGATCGGAGCCCGCGGCATTTGCCGTCTTCCAGAGTTTCGGGGTTACCTACGACACTGCGCCGGCGCCCTCGCTGACCGGGCTGACCCTGGAGCTGTTCAGTGACCAGCTCACCCTCGTCACCGGGCCCTCGGGGAGCGGCAAGTCCACGCTGGCGCGGGTTGTGGCCGGATTCGTCCCGAGGCTGCTGCACGGGAAAATCGAGGGTTCCGCACAGGTGCTCGGAAACGATGTGGAGTCAGCCCCGCCGAACGCGATCACCGACTCCATCGGCATGGTGTTCGACAACCCGTTCGACCAGTTGACCGCCGCCACCAGGACGGCCTTCGATGAGACCGCCTACGCCTTGGAGAACGAAGGACTACCCGCCGCCGAGATCGTCTCCAGGGCTTTGGGGGCCCTGGAGAGCGTCGGGCTGGCCGGGATGGTCGGGCATCATCCCCGCCGCCTCTCGGGGGGCCAGTCGCAGCGGTTGGCTATAGCGTGCGCCCTCGCCCAGCAGAAGCCGATCCTGGTTCTCGACGACCCGACCTCACAGCTCGATCCCACAGGCACCGCGGAAGTCGTGTCCCTGGTCAGGAAGCTCCGGAGGGAGCACACGACGGTGGTGCTGGTAGCCCAGGACCTGACCCACTGGCTGGCAATCGCGGACCGGCTGGTCATCCTTGACGGGGGTCGCGTGACAGCGGACGGGAGCCCTGCTTCGCTACTCGCCGAGCCGGTACCACTTGCCGGCCAGGTCATGATCCCCCGCTACGTCGCTATCTGGGCCGAACTCCGCAGCCGAGGAATCGAGTTGGGCGACCGCGCTCCTCTCGGGACCGATCAGTTGATCGCATCCCTTCAAGCATCGGTAGGAGCGGGGGGCTGATGCGGTGATTCGGCTCCGCGATGCCGGCTACACCTACCCGAAGGGGGTGGAGGCGATACGTGAGCTGAACCTCGACATATCCGTCGGCGAGGTTCTATTCGTTCTGGGCCACAACGGCGCCGGCAAGTCGACGATGCTCCGCTTGTTCAACGGTCTGCTGAAGCCCACCACCGGTACGGTGACGGTTGACGGCGCCGACACGGCCAAGGTGCGGCCCGCCCAACTCGCTCAGACCGTAGGGCTGGTCTTCCAGAATCCCGACGCGCAGTTGTTCCGTGACCTGGTCTCGGAGGAGGTGTCCTTCGGCGCCGCGCACGGTGCTGGGACGGGCGGCACGACCGACCGCTTCGAGCAAGCAATGGCACTGCTCGGACTCGAGTCGGTCGCGGATCGCAACCCCTACGATCTTTCCCTCTCGTGGCGCAAGCGGGTCGCCATCGCTTCCGTCGTCGCAATGGGTAGCCCGATTCTGGTGCTCGACGAACCGACAGGCGGCCAGGACGCCGAAGGAACCCGTGTCCTCACCGACCTGATCATCGACAGGCGCCGCCATGGCCACGGTTGCGTGGTGGTGACCCATGACGTGGAGTTGGCCTTCGACTGTGCCGACCGGGTAATGGTGCTGCGCGAAGGCCGGATCCATCTCGAAGGCGACCCGATGTCCGTGCTCGGCGATCCGCTCCTGACGGAGGCCGGTGTCGAACCCTCCACGATGCACCGCCTCTCGGCGGGCCTGGGACTGGATCCGCCGGTCAGGACCGTGGACGAACTGGAGGAGCAGCTAAGGGTCCAAGGAGGGCTGATGCAATGAACTTCGATCCGCTCGATACCGAAAAACCCCAACACCACATCCGGTGCCTCCCGGGCGACGTGGCCGACAAGGTCCTGCTGCCCGGCGATCCCAAGCGGGCCGAGCGCACAGCGGAGTTGCTCGACGATGCGCGCCACATCGCAAGCAATCGAGAATACGCCACGTACACAGGGACCTACCGGGGGATGCCGGTCTCAGTCACGTCGACCGGTATCGGGTGCCCGTCGATGGCCATCGCCGTTGAGGAACTCGTCAGCGTGGGCGCCAAGACGCTGATCCGGACCGGAACCAGCGGCTCGATGACCCCCGACGTGCAACCGGGTGAGGTGATCGTGGGGACAGCGGCCATCCGGGAGGAAGGAACCGGGATCTCGTACCTCCCCATGGAGTACCCGGCGGTAGCCGACCTCGACATGACCATCTGCCTGCGGGCGGCGGCCCGGGAACTCGGGCTGCCCGTGCGGGCCGGCGTTCTCCACTCCAAGGACTCGTTCTATTCGCACCGGGCTCCGGACCGGCTCCCGGTGGCCCAGGAGATGCGGGGCAAGCGAGCCGCATGGACAGCGGGCGGGGCTCTCGCATCGGAGATGGAGACCTCCACCCTGTTTATTCTCGGGTCCATGATGCGCTTGAGAACCGGCTCCATCTGCATGGTGGCAAGCTCTTACGACTCGGCCACCCGCCTGACGCCCCCAGATGCGGCCGCGCTCGTCGACAAGGTGATCATCGCCGCGCTCGATGCTTTGGTTCTGGTCGAGTCGACTGCCAAGGGAGGCCACACAGGATGACTGCACGGATCGACGTCCACACCCATTTCTATCCGGCGTCCTACCTAACCGCTTTGGAGCAACGGCGGGACATCCCGCGCGTCTATCTGGACGGGGCGATCAGGCGGTTCGTGATCTTCCCGGAGGAAGACGCCGATCCCCGCATAGGTCGCCCCATCGAGGATGGTTGGTGCACTGTCGCCGGCAAGGTCGGCTTCATGGAAGAGAAGGCTATTTCGCGTTCTGTCATCTCGCTCGGCAACCCCTGGATGGAGCCGTTCGAGGGTCAGCAGGGAATCGAGTTGACGCGGTTGGTCAACGAGGAGCTCGGCGCGCTGGAGGAGATGACCAAAGGGCGCCTGGTGGGTCTCGGAGCCCTTCCCGCGACCAGCGTCGAGGACGTAGTAGCGGAACTCGCTGCCATCGACGAACACCCGAGCCTGCGAGGGATCGTGACGGGCCCGAGAATCGCCCACTGCCGGCTGGATGATCCGGAACTGGAACCGGTGTGGGTCGAACTCGAGGCGCGGCAGATCCCGGTGCTACTGCACCCCCAGGACGGTATCGCCCTCGACCTCCTCGAGGGCTACGGGCATGTGCTACCCGTCGGGGTGGGTTTCCCGATGGAGACCACGGCGGTCGTGAGCCGTCTCGTGTTCGGCGGCGTTCTCTACAACCACCCCGATCTCAAGATGATCGTCTCGCACGGAGGCGGGACGCTGTCAGCCCTGGTAGGACGCCTCGACGCTGCCTGGCGATCGGACGAGATCGGCCGCACGCGGCTGCCGGAACCCCCATCCAGGTCGATCGCCCGCCTCTACGTGGACGCCATAACCTACGCCCCGGGTCCCCTGCAGGCATCGATCGCCATGGTCGGGAGCGAACGGGTCATGTACGGCACCGACCATCCCTTCTCCATCGAGGACACCGAAGCCACCGCCGACGCCATGGGTACGATCGACGAGAAGACCCGCGAGTCGATCTTCGCCAGCACCGCCGCCAGTCTCTTCCGGCTGGTCTGATAGTCAAGAAGCCCGCCGGTCGATCAGCCAGTCGACCGGTAGCTCGAATAGCGTTACGGCCAGCGGTGCAGGATATATGGTCAAGTCTGGTCTAGTCAGATAGACTGACGTCATGATCGTCAACGTCTACGAGGCCAAGACCCATCTCTCCAAGCTCCTCGACCGGGTCTTGAAGGGTGAGGAGATCGTGATAGGCCGGGCGGGCAAGCCCGTCGCCCGACTCGTTCCCTTCGCCGCGAAGCGGACCCCAAGGGTGCCGGGCAGGCTGGCCGGCAAGATTGTCATGGCCGAGGACTTCGACGCCACGCCCGGCTGGCTGCTCGACGCCTTCGAGGGTGGGGAGTGAATCTACTGCTGGACACCCACCCAGCGTTGTGGTGGTTCAACAGGGATCGTCTCGTCGCAGGAGCCGCGGCTGTCATCGCGGATCCTGACAACCTCGTTTACGTGAGCGTGGCCAGCATCTGGGAGATCAGCATCAAGCAGAGCATCGGCAAGCTCACCATCAGTGACGAGTTCTACACCTTCGTCTACGAGGACTTCGAGCCTCTTCATATCACCATCTCAGATGCCCGAGCAGCCGGATCTCTGCCGCGACACCACCGCGATCCCTTCGACAGGATGCTCGTGGCGCAGGCTCTTGCGCGCGACCTGACGCTGGTGAGCCGGGATCGGGCGCTGAGTCCTTATGGCGTCAAGCTGATGAGAGCCTGAACCGGGTCCCACACCTTCAAGACTTGGTAGCGGGACGGCTGAGATGAGCACAGCCTCCTACAAGTCGCTTGCCGGTCCCCACAACCAGGCACCTAACTCCCGCAAGAACCGACCACCGATTATGCGCGGCGGCCGGTGTAGGGGATGTCGTCGAGGATCCGGAACAAGACCAACTTGTCGTGGTCTGCCAGGGCGCTGAAAGGTGGGCGGACGGCCCCGCCCTTGAGGCCCACGTAGTCGAGGGTCGCCTTGATGACCGACGCCCCGAAGTAGTACGGGTACTCCTCGCCGGTGGTGAACTCCTCTCCCATGAAGAAGTGCATGTAGGGCGCCAGCTTGGCGTGCATCCGATCGGCGTCACCGTAGGCGCCCTTCTCCAGCAGGTCCCAGTACTCGAGTTCGAACTCGGGCCACCAGCTGGCCGGACCGGAGATGAAGCTGGCGCTGCCGTGTATGTGGCCGACCGACGAGGTGAAGCCCAGCGAGTTGTCGATGAAGTTGAACCGGTCCTTGAACATCGGGATGGTGCTGATCATCGGGACGTATATTCCCGGACCCCCGTACTTGAGGGACACGACGTTGGGGATATCGGTCACGCGCTGCAGCAACGTGGCGGTGAGGCTGGTAGCGAGGTTGCCGCGCCACGGCTGGTCGTAGAGCATGATCGCCATGTCCGGAACCGCTTCGGCCACCATTCTTATGAAGGTGTAGAAGCTGTCGTCGTCGAGGCGGTAGTAGAACGGGGGGGTGAGCATCACATGGCCGGCCCCGGCATCGCGGGCGTTGCGGGTCATCTTGATGGCTTCGAACACGCTGCAGGAACCCACTCCGGCCACGACCGGAAGCTTCCCGTCGGCGCCTTTGACGGACGCCGCCACCACCTGGCGGTGCTCCTCCTCGTTCAGGTGGACGAGCTCTCCCGTTCCCGACGGGGAGATGACGAATCCACGTCCGGTGACCAAGCCGCCGTCGACCATCCAGCGGATGTTGTCCTCCAGAGCGCCGAGGTCCGGGCTGAAGTCCTCGTTCCAGGGAACCATTGCCAGCGAGGCAGGCCCGCATATCTCGGCTTTCCGTGCGTTCCAATCCATTTCCGCCCTCCACTGCGAGCCGGCCGCCGAACCTGCGCCGGTTCTGTACGAACACCAAAACTATCGTCGCTCATCGCCCGGCTGTCAACGACGCGCAACCTAGTTGTCCAGCCACGTCCGCTCTCACCAAGCCGCGCGACCTCCCATCCCCTCCGCGTTGTCGAGCAGCAACCCGGGCAGCCGGCCGCAATTCCGCAACAGAACCGGCCTCGCCCACCACTTCGGTTTCATGCGTGGATGCCATACCCGCACACGAGCCGGTCCCCTCGACTCGATCGTCTCCACTACGCGGGTACGTCACAGCGACTAGCCACCCGTCGTGCCATGACCATGCGGGAAAGGCTCCGCCGGGATCACCGGCCGTCAGGCTGGGGCTCGCGGGAGAAGACTTCGTCGTAAGCGGCCAGCGCCTGACCCCCGAGGCGTTCGGCCATAGCACGGTAGGCCTGCCGCCGATAGTCCCAGCTTTCAGGGAACCGTTCAACCTGTTCGAGCCAGTCCGCAAGCTGTATCCGGGAGAGGTCGGCGAATTCCGGCTCGGTCAACTCGATGGGCGCATCGTTGAGCCGGTCGACCACGCGGTAAGGCGGACCCTCACGCAAGGACGTGTCAAAGGAAGCGTAGGTCATGGCGCTGTTCACGAACGCGAGGCGCTCAGCTGCCGTTCCGACGAGAGCCCGTATCTCTGGCCGACGCCTGAGTTCGACGGCCCCGGTACTGAAGCCTTCCGATCCATATATCGAGTGGAACAGGCCCGCTAAGCACACTGTCTCGGAGCACCCCCACGAGACGAGAACGTCATGCACGCCGATCAGGTGGGCCATGAAGCCGACCTCGGAGTGTGGGACCTCGGCGGTTCCCTCCCTTCTCAGGAACTCGAGAAGCTCCGCGTACTCGACCATACGGTTCTCTCGCTCCTTAGGAGGGTGCTGAACAATGACGATTGCTCGGGCCTGCCGCCCGCCGGCCCAGGAATTATGCCGGCGGTTGGCAGGCCTCTGGTGGATTGCTCAGCACCCTCCTAGGCGGCATCAGCGATCGGTGGGGACCGTAGGTCAGGGTCATGCGGCCGTCCAGGGTCACCCCGCCCCCGCAGCCGCCCGACTGTTACAGTCGGCCGCGTGCCTACGAGGAGGTTAGGGCATGGGAAGCGGCCAGCGCTACGAGGTGTTCGAGCCCCCCGCCCACGTAGAAGCGATTCGCGGCGACCTGCTCGGCCTCGCCTTCCCGATGGAGGAGTACCGGGGTCGGTACCGACGGGTCCAGCAAATGATCGCCGACGCCGGCCTCGACTACCTGTTCAGCACCTATCTGCCGCCCATCTGCTGGATCACGGGATACGAGACCCTGGCCGCCGGGGCCCCGGTTGCGCTGGTCATCCCCGCCGAGGGTGAACCGACCCTGATGACCGACGACTTCGAGGCCTTCAACACGCTCACCTCGTCGTGGGTCGAGGACGTGGTCACCTTCCCTTGGGCCGGTAACACCACCTCCGCATTGATAGACCTGGCCAGAGACCGCGGGTGGGCCGGCAAGCGGCTCGGTTGGGACTACAACCGGATGGCGGTAGACGTTTTCCAGGGCGTTTCGGATGCCATCGACGCGGAGTGGGTACAGACGCGGAACGTGCTCGAGGAGGCTCGCTCCCAGAAGAGTCCCGCCGAGATCGACAGGATCCGCCGTGCCGGTCGCCTGACCGTGCTCGGCATCCAGGCGGCCCGCGAGGCAATCCGCCCGGGCGCCATCGACACCGATATCGCCAACGCCGCCTACGACGCCATCATCGGCGGGGGCAGCGAGCGGATGGGGCTGCAACCGATCGTGACGGTGGGCATGCGCTCGGGCATTCCTCACACAACCTTCCGTCGCATACCGATCGAGGCGGGCGAGTCGATCCTGATGGAGTTCGGAGCCTGCATGAACCGCTACACGGCGCCGATGATCCGCGCCGGCTTCCTCGGACAGCCCAACAACCCGCTGTGGGTAGAGATGTGGGAGGCGTGCAAGGACGCGGTGGAGAACACCATCCGGCTCATACGACCGGGCGCAGAGGTGACGCCCCTGGCCGAGGAGGCTTCCCGACTGCTGTACTCGCTTCCCGAAGGCGTGTACGTGGACGGGAATCGCGGCTACTCGATGGGGCTCAGCTTCCCGGCGGCCTGGGGAGACTGCCCCGGCTTGCAGATCGCGACCGAGCAATACCTGCCGTCACCGAGACCCGCTAGCTACGCGACCCTCAAGCCAGGCCACACGTTCCATGTGCGGGCCATGGCCCGCCACGTCGGCTTCGCCGGCGTCGGGGTGAGCGAGACGGTCACCGTCACCGAGGACGGCGCCGAGGTGCTCACCTCCAACACCAGGGAACTCGCCATCGTCGAGTGACTCGGGACGCCACTCCATCTCCCGGGCGAGGCAGCGGTGAGATCCGGCGAGCCGCCCTCTTCGTCTGTCTTCACGTCGGTTCGGGAGCGGCGCCTCTGGACTTGGACCTTGGTTGTCGTGGTGGCGATCTATTCGACTCTCGGCCTTGCGCGGACGCTGGCCGGGGTGCTTCGGGAGGAGGGGATGCTCGTAGCCTCCTTCGCCCTTGGCATGGTCCTGGTCGGCGCCACCGTCCTGGTCCTGGGGCTACGGGGACGGCCGGGCGGCACGGAGATAGGCATCGTGCTGGGTATCGCGACCGCGTACTACATGGTGATGGTCCGGATGGCACTCCCGGAGGAACGAACTCACCTCATCGAGTACGGGGTCGTGGCCGTATTCATCCATGAAGCACTGAAGGAGCGGTCGAGCCAGGGCCGTTTCGTTCCGGTACCTGCCCTGATCGCCGTTGCGGTGGCCTCGGTGGTCGGAGTGATCGACGAATGTATCCAGGCCGTCATTCCCAACCGCGTGTTCGATACCGAGGACATCCTGTTCAACGTACTGGCGGCCGTGATGGCGGTGGCCTCGAGCGCGGCCCTGTCCTGGGGGCGCGGCCGAAGGCCGGCGCGACGCCGCTAGCAACCGCACGCCCGGCCCGGCCGCAGGATCGAGCGTCCGGGCGGGGAGATCCCGGATCCTCGAGCTGTCGAGGTGAGTACAACGATGACCGCCACCGGGGATGCCGCCGCGTCATCCACCCCCACCACCCGTGAGAAAGCGACTGTCGATCGGAGGGAAATACGCGTCGCCTGCTACCGCGAGCGCCCGCTGCTGACATAATGCGGAGAAGGAGGGACACGATGGACTCGACATGGCCCGGTGGCAAGACGTTCGCCGCATTCTTCTCGTTCGACCTGGATGGGGAGGCATGGCTGCTGGCGGTCGATCAGCGGAACGCCGACCTCCCGATCACGATGTCGCAGGCTGCCTACGGCCCCAAGGTCGGCATCTACCGCATCCTCGAGGTCCTGGCCGAGTTCGGAGTCAGGTCCACCTTCTTCGTTCCCTCATGGGTGGCCCGGCGCTACCCGGGTGCGGTTGATGCGATCCTGGCCGGGAGCCACGAGATCGGATTGCACGGCCACAAGCACGAGCGCCCGGACCTGCTGTCCGAACCGGAGGAGGTAGAGGTAGTCGAGCGAAGTATCCGGATCATCAGCGAGATGTCGGGCAGGGCGCCCATCGGCCACCGTGCTCCGGTCGCCGAGATCAGCCCGGCAACGAACCGCGTACTGGCCGAGCGGGGCGTCCAATACACGTCCACCTTCATGGACTCGGTCCATCCCTACTTCCATGCTCTGGACGGCCATTCGCTGCTCGAACTCCCGATGCACTGGGTGGCCGACGACTGGGGTTTCGCCATGGTGTCTCCCAATGCCTACCCGGCGCCGCACGTCAATCCGGTGGTGCCCAACGACCACGTCGTGTCACTCTGGTCTTCCGAACTCGACGGCATCCGCGAGATGGGCGGGCTGTTCACCCTCGTCAACCATCCCCAGGTCACGGGCCGCCCGTACCGCATCGACACGCTTCGGCGCATCATCATGAAAGCCCGTGAGATGGACGCATGGATCGCCAACGGGGAGGAAATCAACGCTCACTGGAGAGGGCGGTCTGCGTCCGGGTAGGTAGGAGAGGTTCGCCGTTGACCCTGACGCCGTGGGTCTCGCTGGTGACGAGTGAGCCCCAAGCAGTGACTGTGATATCGACGACTGAGCCCTCTACGGTGGCCGCCTCACGGTTTCTGGTGCTCGAGCCAAAGGGATCGAAGGGTGTCTCGATGGATTCGATCAACGGGATCCTTCCCGTTTCGAGCGGTGATCCGTGTCATGGCGCACGCGCAGGAACAACGCGACGGGGATAGACAGAGCCGCCGCGACCCACAGCACGGTGAACACGTCGCTTAGCGCTCCCGTCAGAGCAAGGTTGAGCGAGTCCAGCAGGCTGTCGGCCAGCGGAACATCCCCGCTGCCGGTTTCGACGACCGTTTCCTTCAACGCCTGGGCTACAGCGGGATCGACCAGCGCCCGCGCGTCTTCCTGTACCGAATCGAGGAGTCCTTCAGGGAGGGCGTCTCTGACGGTAACGGGACTGCGTTCTGGACCGCCACAGAGAGCGTGGCCCCCACGCCGCCGAAACGCGATTGCCGTAATAACCAGATATGTCTGGCTGAAGAGGATCGGCCCACCCCCGGCGAAGCCTCCGCCGCCGTCCAGAGTGGAAAAGAGGTACATACCCGCCGCCATGAGCCCGGCACTGACCAGCGTCTGCGTCCGGTAGTGGCCCACGGTCCGAGAGAGCAGTTGGCCGGCCAGGATCGCACCCAACGCTATCCCCAGCAGCATCGGAATGAGCAGCGTGCCGGCCCGGGTCGCGGACATTCCCAGCACTGCCAGAAAGTACAGCGGCAGGAACGGCACGAACCCGTGCAAGCTCACGGCGGTCACCAGCGTCACGATCACGGCGACGGACACCGCCCGGTGCCGGTATATCCCAAGAGGCATGATCGGCGACCTGGATCTGGACTCGATCACCACGAAGATCTCCGCCGCCGCCAACCCGAAAACCAGCGGGCCGATGCTCAGTGGTGCGTCCCAGGTATCCAAGACGCCGGCGGACGACAGCGACAGCACCACTTCTCCTACGGCCAATGCCAACACCACCATGTCGGGATAATCCATTTCCCGCTGCCCGGGAAGTGAGTGCGGTCTCGGGAAACTACGAACCGTAAGTGCCAGAACCGGCGCGCCGGCCCGCGCGATCAACAGGAACGTCCAGTTCCAGGAGAGCCACTCGGCAACGAAAACGCCCATGATCGGGCCCACCGCGATCGCCACCGCGTACAGAGCACCCAGGATGCCGTGGAACTTGCCCCGGTCTTCGGGCGGAAACAGATCCGCGATGGACACGTACGTTCGGTCTCTATCCCGAGCCAGCGCCTCACATACCCGGAGAACGCCTTCCCATGAGCGGAACCCTTCGCCCAGTACTCGACCTCAAGACAAGATTCCGCCTCGCCGCGCTGCCAACGCTCGTACATCTCTGTCGCCAGCCGACCATCACTAACCTGGTCAAAGCAGCGTGATTGCATAATACTTCCGCTACAGGTAGCATATCGTCATGGACTTGTTAGGAGTAGCCGATGCAGCAGCAGAGTTGAGTGTCAGCCGTCGCCGGGTTCGGCAGATGCTCGCTCGCGGTACGATCAACGGCCAGCGAGTTGGGAACACATGGATCCTTGAGCCCAGCGCCCTGGAACCCCTGAGACGACAACGCGCCACCGCGGGTAGACCATGGCAGCCTGCGTCGGCGTGGGCGCTGCTAGCCATCGCTTCCGGCCGCGATGCCACTCTGTCGCCTTCCCAGCGTTCGCGGGCTCGGCACCGTCTCAACGCGGGACTGGCTAGTTACCTTTCACAGTTGGCGGTACGCGCCACGGCACGCTCTTTCTATGCCCATCCCTCAACCCTCTCACTCATCGCTGCTGAACCCGATGTCGTCCTCTCAGGCATAAGTGCGGGGGGACAATACCGGCTTGACATAGCGGCTACGGACCACCTCGAAGGTTATGTCCCAACCACCGTGTTACCCACCCTCATCAGCCGGTTCGCCCTAGACGAAGCCACCGAACGGCCAAATGTCACATTGCGGACCGTCGCGGACCACCTGTGGCCCTTCGGTCCCGATGACGAGGTTGCACCACCCGCGATCGTGGCCGTAGACCTGCTCGAATCCAACGACGACCGGACCCGGCGCGCTGGCACGCAGTTGCTGCAGAAATTGTGATCCGCTGGCCGATCATCGACCGGGAACCTGTCCAGTTACCGACCCTCGCCGGGTATGAGTTCGCTCTGTGGGAAACCCTCCTCGAACTCGCTGACCTGCGACCCCAGGAGTGGACACTCATCGGGGGTCAAATGGTGTTCGTCCACGCCATCGAGCGTGGCGTCGAACCACTGCGGGTGTCCTCTGATCTGGATGTGCTTGTGAACGCGCGGCTTGTCACCGGCGGGGTCAGGCAATTCGTCCGAGCCATCCAAAGTCGCGGATTCGTGCTCGCTGGCTGGTCGCCCGACGGGCTGGCCCACCGGTATTGCCGTGGACGAGTCAGCCTCGACGTGTTGGCACCCGAGGGACTCGGACCTAGAACAGACATCACCACTACTCCGCCCGGTCACACCCTGCAGGTTCCCGGAGGCACCCAGGCAATAGCTCGGACCGAGCTCGTGCCCATCGCTGCCGGGGATTCCGAGGGCCTGATACCCCGGCCGTCCCTGCTGGGCGCGATCATCATCAAAGCCGCCGCTGTCGACGCCGACGACCTACCCGACGCGCAACGAAGCGACCTAGCTCTACTCCTGAGCCTTCTCGAACAACCCATAGCAATACGTGAACAACTCACCCCAAAAGACAGAAAACGTCTCAGGAGACGTTCCGGAATCCTCAACCCCGAACACCGAGCCTGGTCACCCCTGCCAAGCTCCCAGGCCGACCGCGGTCGTAGCGCTCTCCGCCTACTCATCAGCTAACCGGGGGATTCCTCCACGGGGCTGAACGAGCGACAGCCACGTACTTGCCAGAGCACTCCGGGGGCTCCCCAAGGCGATACCCCCCAAGCAGAAAACCCCTGCTGTCCCGGGGTTTAGGACAGTAGGAACCGGTGTGTAACGGTCAGGAACCGGTGGGCCCACCTGGATTTGAACCAGGGACCTCATCCTTATCAGGGAGGGTAAAACACCAGTTTAAGTGGCTAGTCGAGCGGCTGTATCCCACACTCTGACCCACAGTCGACCAGGGGACGGCCGACCAGACCCCTTTCAACAAACCAGGGGGAAGGGAGGTGTTTCCTCTACACCCTATCGACGTGAGGAACGGCCCTTTCTAGGAAGGCGCTTGAGGTTAGCAACCAGGCGACCCATCATCATGCCGGGCTTGGAACTGCTTCGTTTCGTCCTGAAACCGGGCAGGGTTTCTGGGTTGTCCGGTGCGGCGCTGGTGTCGGGGAGGTTTCCGGGGTGACCGAAGAATGCCCCTTTGCCTGCGACCTCGGAGGCGGCGAGTCTGCGTATGTAGGGATCTGGGTCACCGGTGAGCCGGACGAGCAGGTCAGCGGGTATGTTCGGGTTTCTAACTGCTCGCGAACGGACTTCCGGTATGTGGTCGTTGCGGGCGAGTCGCGCCAGCACGTCGGTAGGTGTGTTCGGATTGGTGGCTACGCTCTGCCGCACACTGGTTTCTGGGTTGTTGGCGAGTCGGGTTAGCGCGTCAGCAGGTGTGTTCGGGTTGTCGGCCAGTGCCAGCATCACTGCTGGGACAGAGAACTGGCCTGGTGGTGGGGTTTCTTCGTCGGCGAGTCGTGCCAGCCGGTCGGCGGGTGTGTTCGGGTTGCGGGCTGCTCCCGAACGGACATCCGGGTGGGCGTCTTCGGCGAGTTGAGTAAGCACATCGGGGGGTGTGTTGGGATGTTGGGACGCAGCCCAGCGGACCGCATCCTGTCGGTCGTGGGCCAGCCCTTCGAGCGTGTCACCTCCGGTGTTCGGGTTGCGGGCAATGGCCCAGCGGACCAGCCACCAAGAAGCACGGCGTGCAAGCGTGTTGAGCGTGTCGGCGGATGTGGCCGGGTCCTCGGCGGCGGCTAGCTGCTCGTTGCGGGTCCCTCTGGTCGGCTCAGTCACCGTCTGATGATGATTTGGATGTTTGGCGGCGTGTCGGACGTCGGGGTGGGGGTCTTGGGCGAGTCTGGCCACAACGTCGGCCGGTGTGTTGGGGTGTTTTGCAGTTTCGCGCCGCACGTGGGGATGAGGGCTCGCGGCGAGCGGGATAAGCATGGCCGCTGGCGCGTCCAGGGCGATCCTGAATCGGTTCCCGAGGAGATGCGCCGCCGATGATCGCACGCCTTGGTCGGGGTCTTGGGCGAGTTGTTCGACCAAGTCGGGGTATGTGTTCGAGTTCTTGGCTACTGACCGCCGGATCAGGGCGTCGCTGTCTCCGGCTAGCCGCGCTAGTACGTCAGCCGGGGTTGCGGGATTGTCAGCCAGTTCGGAACATACCTCCCAGTTGCTGATCAGGTCTAGGGTCGCCCCCGGCGCACCCGGACGGGCTCGCGGTTCGGCACTCGCGGCGAGCTGTTCCAGAACGTCGGGGGGTGTATTCGGGTTGTGCGCAGCGCCCGCCCGGACCCGCTTAGAGTTGTCTGGGTTCAGAGCCAGCGCGACCACCACATCGACGGGTGTGTTGAGATTGGCCGCGACCATGGTGCGGACCAGCGATTCGGGATCATCGGACAGCCGGACCAGTACATGAACCGGCGTCGCCGGATTGGAGGCTACAGCCGCGCGGATCCCCCGGTTCTCGATATCTTTCTCAATCCGCTCGCTGATCAGCCCCCAGTCGGTGTTCCCATCGGCCGGGATTGCAGGATGGTCTTCGGCGAGTTGGGTGAGCACGTAGTCGGGGCTGTTCCAGTTGCGGGCTACCTCTTCGCGGACTTCCCAGGCGGTGTCGCGGGCGAGCGATGCCATTAGCCAACCAGGGGTGCTTTCGTTGCGGGCAACCCCAGACCGGACCTTCTGTCGGGGGTCTACAGCCAGCTTTGCCAGCATTTCGCTGGGTGTGTTCGGGTTGCCGGCGACACCCTGGGCCTCATCATCGAAGCCGTATGCGGTGGACAGCGCCCACAGCGCCCGCCGGGAAGTGCCCGGACTCTCAGCAGCGGCCAGCCGCTCAAAGCGGTGCCACCCACTGGTAGGGTCGCCGCCTACACGTTCGAGCGCGTCACGCACGTAGTCGGGAGTCCTCGGATTGTGGGCGGCCTCGTCGCGCACCAGCCAGCTTGTGTCATCCGCCATCGCCAAGAGCACAGCCGGCGGGGTCAACCAACCCTTGGCGGCCGCCACCCGCACCGACTCAGGCGTACTCGGATTCCCGGCCACGGCCGTGCATACCACCAGGTCGCTGTCATCGGCCAGCGTCGCGAGAACGGCGGCTGCGGTGAGCGGATTCTTGGCGGCGGCGAGCCGCCGTTCGATGTCCCATTCGAGAGAGTCAGCCAACCATTGCCCCCCTTCCATGAGACATTGCCCCGGGGGCTGCCATCCTATCGAGCGTCCGATGTCTCAACGTCCCCCGTCCCCTCGTCGCGCCTGTGGATAGTCTGGGATCGGTGAGCGAAACGGATCCGTGACCTGAGGGGCCGTCACACTGCACAGTCACCTGACACGAGCCCGAAAGGCGGCCTGGCAGCCAATACATCTGCAACCTGTGAGCGTACTTCCCCGCTTGGTTCCCCCGGTCGTTCGCGAGAAGAACGAACAGGTCGGTTGGTACCACGATCGCGACCCGATCCGGCAGTGGTCCAGCCAGGACTGGCACCGCCGCTGTCCTGCAGAAAGCGATGCGGACCGCTAGATACGCTGGTACCCCGGCCTGTTGCAGCATCAACAGTACCGTCAGCGATCGACCCGGCCCGGCCTCCGCCGACTAACACCACTCTCCGTCGACCACCTACTTAATCGACCTGTCACCGGCAAGGCGCGGTAGGCCCTCTACACCTCTATTCTTGTCGACTTGCCACTTCCGTACTCCGAAATACCCTTCACACGCGTGTAGTTCTGGTATACGCTGCCTGGAGAGGTTCAGAGCCCTCGGCCGACAGAACAGAATAGGAAGGAGACGACAAGATGCTAGAGCCGCGCTCACCCGAGTCACGGCAGCAGCCCATTAGCCACAAGACGTCTTCCGTCGCGTTCCGCCTCCCGGACCTACTGGAGGACCAATACTGGGAATGTACGATCCTCCTCGCACAAGTCTGCACGCCTGTGTCGAAGACCCTCGGGTCTTGCACCCTTACCGATCTTTGAAAGACGATTATGGCAACACTATCTAGGCAGGAAGCAATCGAACACGGCCAACGAAACTACCGTGCCTTCCACCAACGGCTTCTGCCGACTCTACTACCAGATCACAGCGGGGAGTGGGCAGTCCTCCGAGACGAGCAGGTAACAGGGCTATTCCCGTCTCAGGAAGCTGCCCTTCGCTGCGGTGCCGAAGCGTACCCCGACGACCGATTCTCTATCCAAGAGGTTAAGGAAGAACAGCCGATCAGTCTCGGCTGGTTCTCCCATGTCCTATAGCGGCAGTTGGTCCCAGATGAGCGGACCAGTAATCCCCGTACAGCTCCAACGGGTAGAAGATCGAACGAGGGCTATAAACGTCAAGGGCCTAGTGGACACTGGTGCCACGCTGTCAATGATATCGGCAGACGTAGCCACTACCCTCGGAATGTTCCCACGGATTTTCAAGGCCGTAGAGACAGCGAAGGGCCCGGTGGAACTCCCTTTTCATGTCGTCCGGATCGTTCTATGCACAGCGACGGTACCTCTACGCCCGCGAGGTGTTCTGGAGTCGCACCCTGACGGATTCGGTGGGCGGATGATGCTGGTCGGAAGAGACATCCTTCAGTATGCCACCCTGGTGATGCGTCCGAACAAGTTCAAGCTGGAACTTCACCCACCAGAGTAGTTGAGACTTGCTCCACCGCTACGCGCCGGCCGGCCTGGGCCGAGGTCCTCGCCCGGTGCTCGTCGAGGCGCGCGCAGCCGCTCCAGCCGCTCGCCGATGAAGCGCCGCTGGTGGTCGAGCTGCTGCTCGCTGATCTTCCCCGACACGTAGAGCCGGATGGCGCGGTCCTCCTCCGCCTGCACGCCCGCCAGCTCGCGCTCGATGCGCGTGGCATCCTCGGCCTCGCCGCCGTCCTCGTCCGGGTCCAGCGCCGCCAGCCCGGCCGCGATCAGGTCCGGATCCTGGAGCACTCGCCGGACCTCGCCCCAGACCAGCTCCTCGAGCCGCTCGGCGCGGATGAAGGGGTGCTCGCGGCAGCGCAGCCGGTAGGGGGCGCCCATCCCGTAGGAGCGGTATTAGCGGCGCGGCGTCTTGAGCCGGTACGAGTAGGTCTTGCCCCGGCGGCGCGTGCTCTGGCTGCGAACCACGCTGGGACCCATCAGCATCCCGCACTCGCTGCAGTGCACGAGGTGCTGGAGCAGGTGGAAGGTCTTCGTGTTGCGCGGCGAGCGCGTCAGCCGCCGCTCGCGCAGCGTCTTCGCCCGCTCCCACGTCTCCTCGTCGACGAGCGGCGGGAAGGGGACGCCGATCCAGGCGTCGCGAGGCTGCGCGTGGACGCGCGTGCCGGCGTCGGTGGCGGTGTGGCAGGCCTTGCCGTACCACCAGGTGCCCCTGTAGGCCTCGTTGCGGAGGATGCGGTTGATCTGCGTCGCGTGCCAGCTCGCGCCGGGCCTCGCGGTGGGGACGCCGTCGCCCGTGAGCGCCGCCGCGATGGCGGGCGCGGCCATGCCGTCTTCGATGTAGTGGCGGAAGATGCTGCGGATGACCTCCGCGCGCTCGTCGTCGATCTCGGGTGTGCGGGCCTCGCCGATGTGGTAGCCGTCGGGGACGTTGCTGACGGGGATGCGGCCTTGCTTGGCGGTGCCGCGCTTGCCCATGGAGGCGCGCTCGCGGGAGTTGTCGAGCTCGATCTTGCCGATCGCCGCCATCAGCCCGAAGGTCTTCATGTCGATCGCGTCCATGACGGCCTCGAGGAGGATGCCATGCGCCTCGACGACTTCCATGAGGGCGGCGGCGGGGTACATGCCGCGGCTGAGGCGGTCGGACTTCCAGCAGACGATGACGTCGAAGCGTCCGGAGGCCGCGTCGGCGAGCATGCGCTGGAACTCGGGGCGGCTCTTGGACCAGCCGCGGCCGACCTCCTGGTAGCGGGCGGTAACGGCGTAGCCGCGCTCCGCACAGTAGGCCTCCATGTCGCTCAGCTGCTCGCCGATGGAGGTCTTGTCCTCCTCGGCCTGGCTCTTGTCGGAGACGCGCTCATAGATGGCGGCGCGGCGGTCCTTGGGCTGGCTGTTGGTGTCGGTTCGCGGCATAGCTTGCTCCTCTCAGAAACAGAACGACCCGCCACCTGCCGGGGCGGGTCCGCGAGCGGTAGCATGCAGCTCGCGTCACCTGTATCCGCAGGCGGCGCCACGGCCCGGGGCGTTGTCGCGCCGCCGGGCCACCTCGTCCCCCTCGGTCGTTTAGCGAAGCCGCGGCGAGGCGGTCAAAGCGGGCGGCGACGGCGCGCTCGCCTGGCGATGCGGTTTCCTCCTACTGGACCTCCGGGCGGTCCCCGTCGCCTGCCCGTCGAAGCGGCGCGGGTCGCGTGTTCGAGGAGGATGGCGGCGATGCGGCGCAGGCGCGCTTCGGCGTCCGGGACGGGGCCGGTACTCGACGGCGACCACGCGCGGCTCCGGGCCACTGTTGTGGCCGCGCCCGTTGCGCACTTGCCGCCTTGTCGATCGCATCTCGTCCGGTCCTCGCGTGCCTGCTCCACGGGAAGAGCGTGATGGGCGGGAACGCCGAACGTAATCCCATGAAAGGGACTTCGTCGGTGATGCCTGCGGTCTTCGCTCGCCCGTCCCGCTCGCCCCGTCGCCTCCCGCTGTGGGTGCTGGTGAGGGCGATCGAGTGTGCGGCGGCGACCGTCGCGGCGGAATGCCCTGTAGGGGAGGGCGCGCGTGGCCCCGCCCACGGGAAGCGGGCGCGGAACGCCGCGACGGGTGTCATGGGTGTGTACAGGGAAAACGACGTTGGTTCCGAGACAGGGAAGTCCCTGTATACGTAGGCAGGTCAAGGGGAAACGCCCTACAGGACGTGCCTCGGCGGGAAACATCGGTGTCAGGGCGCGTTCATGGAAAGGAACGCCGAAGTTCCGTCGGAGGGAAGTCAGAAATCGGCTGTCAGACGGGACGGGAGGGCAGGTCTGGCGGTCGTGAGCGGCGTCGGGGACAGAGCGAGGACCGAGCACCGGAGCCTGGACACGTCAAGCATGCCGTCGCCGTTCGCGTCGTTGCGGCCATGGCGTCCGGGGGGCGCGGGTGTCTGGGGCGTGGGTTGGCCGGGCCGGCTCCTTGCCGCGCCGGCGGCGAGGCGGTGACCGACACGTGGAAAGTCGTCGATGGTGCGGTTGCCGTCGGTGTCTCGGCCACGACCGTGCTCGTCGCTCTCCCGGTGTGCTCCACGTGGTCACCTCCCCGGGATCGGGCGTGTTCGGGGCCGATTCCAACAAATGGTCGGTGCCCGAGACGGTGTGGGTGATGCCGGCCGTGCCGGCGGACACCCCGGTTACGAGGAAGTACTGCGGGTAGTAGGAGTGGGCGTCGAACGTGACCCAGGCCGGGCTCACAGTGGCGACGTCGGGGTCGCTGCTGGTGGCCGAGATGGTCACCGTGTGCGTGTCCCAGTCGCAGCAGGTGGTGTAGGGCTCGTAGGAGCCGTTGGACTGCTCCGTGTAGATCCAGCTGGGGTCGGCCTCGAGGTACACCTGGTAGATGGCCTGCGTCCCGACCGCCGGCTCCACCGAGGCGTCCCCCGCGGCGTTCTCCACGACCACCTCCGGCGAGTGCTTGTCGTCCACCGACACCGTCACCGAGCCCACCGTCACGTCCTCGTATCCCGCGCCGGGACTGTCCTGGATCGTGTTGATGATCACCACTTCCTCGTCGGCCGCGTCGTAGTCCTCCTCGCCGTACACGCTGAACGTGTGGGGCCGGTCCCAGTAACGGGTGCCGATGTCGATCACCCTGGGAGTGACCCGCACCTTCCATGTGTTGGTGCTGAAGGCCACGATGCGCACCGGTGCCGTTGGCTTGGACTTCAGCTTGACGGTGTAGGTCCCGCTCACCTCCTCCTCCACCTCCACCATGTCGGCGCTCACCTCGACGCCCACCTCGTCGTTGTCGTCGATGGTGCCCACGGCCTCGGAGTTGTCACCCAGCCGGGCGGTCCAGCTCACCGGATGGATCTCCAGGATGAAGGTCTCGGCGCCCTCCACCACATCGTCGTCCTCGGTCCTGATCTCGTAGCTGAACGTGGTCTCCCCCGCCGGGACCTCCACGTCCACCCACCCCCTGCCGAACCGGCAGGGAGGCCCGGGACCCCACTCACAGATGCCCTGCTGTAGTCGGCGTCCCACCGGGCGGAACTGCCGAACGCGGGGCGCAGCTGGAACCGCACCGGCTCGGGCAGGGCCAGGGCCAGGTTCACCTCGATGGTGACGGGGTCGCCCTCGGTGGCGCTGTAGGTGGCGGAACCGAAGGAGACCTCGGTGGCAGCGCCCGCCCCGCCGCCGACGTGGGACGGTGCGAAACAGCTCATGGCAGAACCCAAACATCTGCCAGCGTACCCTGCCGAGCCGCTGCCGCCCGCCCCACCGAACCGACAACCGACCCAGATCCCACACCGGCCCCGCAGGCCAGAAAGCCCAACAATCGTCAACACGATTGCTGCACAGAATCGAAAGCGGTCGGCCCCGAGACCGCAACCGAAACAATGCCAGACACCCTAGCCAACAGCTGACCGACAACGACAGGGTGTCCCTCGTCGGCGCGGAACGGACAGAGAGTGCTCCAACGGCGGCGCCGGCCCCCCTAACCTCAGCGACCTCACCGACCAGGGCCACAAGATCTGTGGCGTCTTTGACCAGCACCGCCACCCTGCGATGCCACAATGCCCTCCCCTCCGAGCGAAGCAACGCCAGATTCCCCACCCGACCGCCGCGTACTCCCCCGCGTACTCCGACGCGTACTCCGGTCCCTGACCTGGGAGAACCCCGCGCCCGCTCCAGCACCGCCGGGTTACGTCCTCCCCGGCCCCCCTCCTCTCGCCCACGTCGGCTACACCGCCCCTGGCTCCCCCCGACGGTTACCCCACCCCCTCCGGCCCCGCAACCGGGGGTCCTCTAGCGCCTCCGCCCCGCCGCGGCGGCCTAGACAGGCTCGGAGAGGCTAGAAGGGCAACCGGGAAGGGGACCGGAGACGGAGGGTCCCGGGGTGGCTCCCCCAGCCGGGTAAAGCAGGTGCCTACAGAGACGCCGGCAGCCCGGGGCTCTCCTAGCTGTGATATGAGGCTCTGACCTGGGAGATCGTGCGGGTTCGCCGGCCTCGGAGCTGGATCCCAGGTGTGCGACGGTTCGGTGGCCGCAGATCGAGGAAGGAGGGTCGAGGTGCGACGAAGAGGGTGTGCTGGTGAGGGGGGTGGGTTTCTTCGGGAACTTGGGTGATCCAGGGGAGGCCGGAAACGTGGAGGCGGGGGGTTCGGGGGGACGGGGTGGTCGGAACTGCGGGTTACCGGGTGTGTAGTCGGGTAAACGGGGGTGGATACGTGGGTAAACGGAGAATGCCCGAGGAGGGGTAGCCGGGGGTCGGGAAAGGCGGGGGTACGTTTGCACTAAAATGCGGACACAGGTAAACACCCCCTGTTCACCTAGGTACACACCCCCTCTGCACACTGTGGTAGACACCCCCGTGCTGGCGTTGACAGCCTCCCGGTTAACCGCACAAGACTGAGCTTGAATCGCCCCGTGTTTCCCGGAGACTCGATTAGTTGGGAGATAATGGAGTCATGGGAAGACTGATGATGTATTCGCCGGAGGTCCGGGAGCGGGCTGTTCGGATGGTGTTGGAGCATCGGGGGGAGCACCGCTCGGAGTGGGCGGCTATCTGTTCGATAGCGGAGAAGTTCGGGTGTTCGTCCGAGACGCTACGCAAGTGGGTTCGGCGGGCTGAGACGGATCAGGGTTTGCGGCCTGGGTTGACGAGTCCGGAGCGGGAGCGGCTCAGAGCCTTGGAGCGGGAGGTGCGGGAGCTGCGGCGGGCGAATGAGATCTTGCGGAAGGCGTCTGCGTATTTCGCCCAGGCGGAGCTCGACCGCCGACCGAGACGATGACCGCCTTCGTGGATGAGCACCGCCAGGAGTTCGG
>MKWU01001261.1_pt1 | contig 45153 bp, 39 predicted proteins | sample 809101 | NCBI WGS metagenome assembly MKWU01 (sample SAMN05860141, study PRJNA318959) | sponge metagenome | host: Aplysina aerophoba | place: Slovenia: Piran, Adriatic Sea, Gulf of Piran | collected 2013-05-07 | reverse complement strand
CTGGAGGAACTTTAGCCCCAATACCTGATTGCACTGGGACTCAGGTGGTTCGTTTCCCTGATTCTGTTGTGGCCCGTTACTCGGGGAATGACCTGGTTCTGATCGGGTCGGTAGCGCCCACCAAAACTTTCGGGTACTCTACCTCGGGGGTTCGTGGCAGCATCGTATCCCTACCGATCGCGACGAACCGACCCGTGGAATCCGATCTTGACATCACTGTTGAAGTGCTCGGTTCAAGCACCGCGGTCGAATGGCAGAACGAAGACAACCCCGGCGATTTCCGTATAGAAGAAAAAACCGTGACCATCCCCGCCGGCGACCGGTTCGCCCGGTTGTCTTTGACGCTAACCGACAACGCCGGCACCGACCGAAAAAGGATCAACCTGCGCATCGCCGACGGCGACGACCACCTGTTCCGTCACCCCACCTACCGAAACTCCTACGTCTTCATATCCCCGCCCAGCAACCTCCAACCAACCCGCAACACGCCAACTTTCACCCCAACTTTCACACCAACCCCAACCGTGCCCCCAACCACAACTGTGCCCCTAACCACAACCGCGCCCCCCGACACCGACGGGACTGACGGGACTGACGGCACCGACGGGACTGACGACACCGACGACACCGGCACCGACGAGACGGACGAGACTGCTGCCGACGACCCCGGCACCGATCCTGAAACTGACGACGGGGCGGTGCAACCAGCCGGGTTCACCGACGTAGACACCACAAACACCCACGCCCCCAACATCGACGCACTCTACGCCGCTGACATAACCGAAGGTTGTAGTAGCGACCCGTTGCGCTACTGCCCCAACGACCCACTCACCCGGGCGGAGATGGCAACCTTCCTAGTGCGCGCCCTCGATCTGGAACCCGCGCAACCGGCCGGGTTCACCGACGTTGACTCCGCAAGCACCCACGCCCCCAACATCGACGCACTCTACGCCGCGGGCGTAACAGTCGGTTGCGGCACCGATCCGTTGCGCTACTGCCCCAACGATCTCGTAACACGTGCGGAGATGGCAACGTTCCTGGTGCGCGCCTTCGATCTGGAACCCGTACAACCAGCCGGGTTCACCGACGTAGACACCACAAACACCCACGCCGCCAACATCGACGCAATCCACGCGGCAGGCATAACCGTCGGCTGCGGCACCGATCCGTTGCGCTACTGCCCCAACGGTTCCGTAACCCGCGCCGAAATGGCAACCTTCCTAGTGCGAGCTTTGGACCTACCAACCCCACCACAACCCTGACACCAACCACCAAACGGCATCTCGCGGGGTTGGTTGCGTGTTCCACCATCGACAATTTGCGTTCATGTGAACCCTCCGCACCGGCAGGAATCGGAATAACACCCCTAGGTGGCTGGTGTTTTTCTACCAAAATCGCCAAACTGGTGAAGTAAAACCCCAGGTCAGAAGTTTGCGTGTCGAGCGAAATCGGCATTTCGGACCAGCCACCTAGGCGGGCATCGTCGAGGGTTCCCTCGGCGCGGCATCCAGCGCCACGCCCGGCGACGGTCACACGCCCAGCACCAAACACACCCGGCTGCGCGTCCAACCCGCGGCGACGGCATCGTCGATCAACCCCAACAACACAGTCTTGGCGGTCCCATCAACGCGGGTGGCGACAGGACGGTTACTTGCGCTTCGCAATCCTTCGTTTCCGGGTCCCATCAACGCCGGTGGGGACAGGACCGCTCATCGGTTACCCGTTTTTTCGCGCAGCACCGCCAGTTCTTCGGCTTGTTCGACCACGGCACGCTCCAACCGTTCCACCTCCGAGCGCAACGCTGCGGTCTCGGTCGCCTCCGCTCGGGACTGACGAGGCTGACCCGGCTTCGACGAAGCCAACGCCGCTACCGCCCCGTCGCGAGCCACCGCCCGCAGCCGGGCGATCACCGACCGGTCCACACCAGCCACAGCAGCCGCCTCGGCTTGTGTGATCTGCCCAGAAAGCATCCGTACCCACAAATCGTACTTCTGCTCCGCAGTCAAAAACTTCTTGTAGCTTCTTTGCTGAGAACCCATCGGACGAAGCCTCCTTTTCTAAGACCACCAACCCCTCCCAATGTAGCGTAACAAAAATCAGAATCCGTGGCGCGAAATCAGCCTTAACGTTGCTATATCCTGCCATGTTATCGTGGACGACGCATGGTTCGGGGGTTCCACCTAACCCAGCTGCGGCGCCCGCCCCTAGGCACCACCCACCCCCTCAGATCTAGCGCCGGTGTGGGTTTCACATTGTGCGCAGACGGGCAATCCTTTCGGCGGTTGGGGGGTGAGTGCTGAACAGCCTGCTCCCGCCGCTGCCACGGGCTTGGGCGCTCAGCGGATTGACTATGTAGGCACTCGCTTGGTTCGGGTTGACGTTCACTGGTATGGCCTGCGCGCCCCGTTCGAGCTTCTCAAGAGCGCTAGCTAGAGGTGCGCCGCTGCCGATGAGTTTGGCGGCTGATGCATCGGCTTGAAACTCACGGCTGCGGCTTACCGCGGCTTGAATAATCGTCGCGGCGATTGGCGCGAGTATGGCGAAGGCGAGTTGCCCGATCGGGTTGCGGTCACGGTCGCCACCTCCGAAAATTGCTCCCCACATCATCATGTTGGCAACGAAAGTGATTGCCATCCCGATCGCCGCAGCCACCGAACCTATGAGGATGTCACGGTTACGGATATGGGCGAGTTCGTGGGCTAACACGCCGCGCAGTTCATCGGCGTTCATGCGTTCCAACAATCCAACCGTCACAGCCACGGCTGCGTTGTTCGGGTTGCGTCCCGTAGCGAAAGCGTTTGGTTGGGGGTTGGGTGACACATAAAGCTTTGGCATCGGCATCTTTGCCCGTGCGGTTAGGTCTTCCATGATCGCATAATATTGCGGTGCTTGGGCACGGGTGACAGCTTCAGCGCGAGCTGATTTGATTGCTAGTTTGTCGCTAAACCAGTAGGAACCGCCAACCATCACCAAAGCGATCACTAGTCCGATTACCAAACCGGTGCTGCTGCCGATCACGCCGCCCGCAACGATTATTAGGCCGCCAAGCAAGCTCAGTAGTGCGAAAGTTTTTGCTGTGTTAATCATGGTGTCAAGTCTACTCTTCTTGGTGTTGATCGGCACCCTCGCGGATTGCCGCTACTACGTCAGGGTCGGCGAGTGTGGTGGTGTCGCCTAGGTCTCGGCCGTCTGCCACATCACGCAGCAAACGGCGCATGATTTTGCCGGACCGGGTTTTGGGAAGGTCGGGCACTAAGAACACTGCTTTGGGTCGTGCGGTGGGGCCGAGTTTGGTGCCGACGTGTAAGCGTATTTCTTCACGTAACGCTTCTGAAGGCAGCTTTGACCCAATCAATATCACGTAGCCGACAATAGCTTGCCCAGTGATTTCGTCTTTGCTGCCAACAACCGCAGCTTCGGCTACCGCGGGGTGGTCAACGAGCGCGCTTTCTACTTCGGCGGTGGATATGCGATGGCCAGACACGTTCATCACATCGTCGGTCCGACCCAAAAGCCAGATGTCGCCGTCGGCATCGATGCGCGCACCGTCACCAGCGAAATAGCGGCCTTCAAAGGTTGACCAATAGGTGTCGTGATAGCGTTGCGGGTCTCCCCAAATGCCCCGCAACATTGATGGCCAGGGGCGGGTGATAGTCAGGTACCCGCCACCGACCTCAATTGGTTTACCGTTGTCGTCTACCACTTCAGCGTACACGCCGGGAATGGTTTGGGTGGCAGTACCCGGTTTAGTGGTGGTCACACCCGGCAAAGGAGTGATCATGTGGGAACCAGTTTCTGTCTGCCACCAAGTGTCGACAATCGGGCAGGAGCCACCGCCGATGTGTTTGTGATACCACATCCAGGCTTCAGGGTTGATGGGTTCGCCAACAGTTCCCAATACGCGCAGGCTTGAAAGGTCGTGTTTGTTTGGCCAGTTCTCGCCCCATTTCATGAATGTGCGGATAGCGGTGGGGGCGGTATAAAGTTGGGTCACGCGGTAACGTTCTACGATGTCCCAAAGCCGGTCTTTGTGCCATTGTGCTTGGTTGCCGTGCCGTTTGGTGGGGCGGGGGGTGTCTGGGGTGCCCTCATACATTACTGAGGTGCAACCATTGGTGAGCGGCCCATAGACAATGTAGGAATGTCCCGTCACCCAGCCGATGTCGGCTGCACACCAATACACGTCGCTTTCGGGTTTTATGTCGAACACATATTTGTGGGTGAATGCCACCTGGGTTAGGTAACCGCCGGTGGTGTGCATAATGCCTTTGGGTTTGGCTGTGGTGCCAGAGGTGTAGAGCAGGTACAGCAACTGTTCGGCAGCCATCGGTTCAGGCGCACATTGCGGCGCTGCGCTTGTCATCAAATCGTGCCACCAGTGGTCTCTTTGCGGCACCATGTTTGGGTTTGTGCCGCAACGGTCTACCACGATGACGTTTTCAACTGATGACGCAGCGGCGTTGAGGGCTGCGTCCACATTGGGTTTCAAGGCGGACGGGGCACCTCGGCGGTAGCCGGCATCGGCGGTGATGATGAGACGAGCTTGGGCATCTTCGCAACGGTCGGTGATCGCGTCGGGCGAGAATCCACCGAAGATCACCGAATGTGCAACACCGATGCGTGTGCAGGCCAGCATGGCGATTGGCAACTCGGGGATCATCGGCATGTAGATGGCTACCCGGTCGCCTTTTGTGAGCCCAAAACTTTTCAAGACATTGGCGAACTTTTGGACTTCAGTTAGTAGCTCAGCGTAGCTGATGGTGCGGGTATCGCCAGGTTCGCCTTCCCAGTGGTAGGCGATGCGGTCGCCCAACCCTGACGCTACGTGGCGGTCAAGGCAGTTTTCGGAGACGTTCAGTGTGCCGTCTTCAAACCATTTGGCATACGGTAAATCCCAGGTAAGGACTTTGCTGAAGTCGCGGTTCCAAGTCAACAACTCTCGTGCTTGGCGAGCCCAAAAAGCGGCGTAGTCTTGGTCGGCTTGGTGGTAGATAGAGCGGTCTTTGATTAGTGCCGCTTCGCTAAATGCCGTAGCTGGGGGGAATCTGCGCGCTTCGTTTTCGTAGACCTCAATTGAACCTTGAGCTTCGGGTGAACCTTGAGCCTCGGTGTTGGTGTTGCTCATTGTCGTTCCTTTCGTGTGCGGTGCTTTATGTTTGAGGTTAGCCGAGTGGATGGCCAAAGCAAATCCTAACACAATACAAAGTTGAGTGTGGGATACTCAACTTTTCTGTGCTATAGTGTTACTACTCTTTGCTAAACCCTAAAACATGGAAAGACATTGAAATAATATGGCATTAGACCCTAACCGTTGGACACTTAAGACAACTGAAGTGCTTTCGTCTGCAACCGAAATGGCGCGCTCGAAAGCTCACCCAGAAATCACCCCCCAACATCTGCTCATCGCGCTGCTCGGACAACAAGAAGGCATTGTGCAACCGCTGCTACATCATCTAGGCGTTGATGTTCGTGCGGCACAAAATAAAGCGACCGCAGAATTAGACAAACTCCCCCACGCTTACGGTTCCGACCCTCAGTTGTCTAAAACACTCATTACCACACTCAACGAAGCTGACCAACTACGAGCCGAACTACATGACGACTATCTCTCCACCGAACACCTTTTGTTGGCCTCCGCTGAACTCCTAGAAGTTGAACGTGCAGCACTGCAAAGCGCCCTTGGCGAGGTTCGCGGCTCGCACCGCGTGACAACGCAAACTCCAGAAAACCAGTTCCAAGCGTTGGAACGGTTCGGGCACGATTTAACTGCGGCCGCGCGTGACGGTGTACTCGACCCAGTTATTGGGCGTGATGAGGAAATACGCCGGGTTATTCGTGTGTTGTCACGTCGCACCAAAAATAATCCCGTTCTGATCGGCGAACCCGGCGTGGGCAAAACCGCGATTGTGGAAGGGCTTGCGGCTCGCATCGTGGAAGGTGATGTTCCCGACACGTTGCAAAACAAGAAACTCATAAACCTAGACATTTCGCTGCTTTTGGCTGGTGCCAAATACCGAGGCGAGTTCGAGGAGCGTCTGCAAGCCGTTCTCAAAGAAATTGAGGATGCGGATGGGGAGATCATCACCTTTGTTGACGAAATGCATACGGTCGTTGGTGCCGGTGGCACACAAGGGGCGATGGACGCCGCCAACATGCTAAAACCCATGCTGGCGCGCGGTCGTTTACGTATGGTTGGTGCCACCACCTTAGACGAATACCGCAAACACATTGAGAAAGACCCGGCCTTGGAGCGGCGTTTCCAACAAGTGTTTGTGGCCCCGCCATCGGTGGAGTCAAGCATCGCCATTTTGCGTGGCCTCAAGGAGCGTTATGAAGTGCATCACGGCGTGCGCATCCAGGATTCTGCTTTGGTTGCCGCGGCGATGCTCAGCGACCGCTACCTCACGGGCCGTTTCCTGCCAGACAAAGCGATCGACCTTATTGATGAAGCCGCTAGTTCGTTGCGCATCGAGATTGACTCCGTGCCAACTGAGATTGATGTAGTAGAGCGACGCATCCGGCAATACGAAATCGAACGGGTGGCGTTAGCCAAAGAAACCGATGCAGCATCGGTGGAACGTCTACATGACTTAGACCGTGAATTGGCTGATCTTCGCGAGAGCCTAGCCGCGCTGACAATTAGGTGGCAAGCCGAAAAAGATGCCATAACTGCGCTTCGTGAGATCAACGAACAGCTTGAACATTTGCGAGGTGAGGTTGAACGTGAAACCGACCTAGAGCGTGCCGCCGAACTTCGTTACGGGAAAATCCCTGAGCTTGAACGCCGATTCGTGGCAGCCAAGACAGAATTAGACGAACTGCAAAGCACAGACCCGATGTTGAAAGAAGAGGTTGACGACCAAGACATCGCCGAAGTAGTTAGTCGTTGGACTGGCATCATTGTGTCGCGCTTGATGGAGGGTGAAGTGCAAAAACTGGTGCGTCTTGAAGAGCATTTGCAGCAAAGGGTGATAGGCCAAGATGATGCCGTATCGGTGGTAGCAAACGCGATTCGCCGTTCGCGTGCCGGGCTCGCTGATCCTCGTCGCCCTATTGGTAGTTTCTTGTTCCTCGGGCCGACCGGCGTTGGCAAAACCGAGTTGGCTCGTTCATTAGCTGAGTTTCTGTTCGATGACGAGCGGGCGATGGTGCGTGTCGACATGTCTGAATATATGGAAAAACACAGTGTTAGTCGGTTGATTGGTGCACCGCCCGGATATGTCGGTTATGACGAAGGCGGCCAACTTACTGAGACGGTGCGACGGCGCCCTTATTCAGTAGTGCTGTTAGATGAAGTAGAAAAAGCTCATGCTGATGTTTTCAATGTTTTGCTGGCTTTGCTTGATGATGGACGGTTGACCGATGGACAAGGCCGCACAGTTGATTTCTCTAATGTGGTATTGATAATGACCTCTAATCTTGCTGGTGACCCGAAAAACTTTTTCAGGCCCGAGTTCATCAACCGCATTGACGACACGGTGCGTTTCAGGGCTTTGAGCGAAACCGATATAGCCAAAATATTCGATCTGCAGATCGAACACCTTCAAGACCGCGTGGCGGATCGCCGCATCACGCTTGAGATCAATGAACAAACTCGGTCATTCTTGGCGCAAAAGGGTTACGACCCAGCGTTCGGGGCCAGACCGTTGCGCCGTTTGATTCAACGCAGTATCGGCAATCCGTTAGCTATCGCCATTCTCGAAGGCCGCTTCGGTGAAGGCGACACGGTGAAGGTTGACCTTCAGGGAGACACCGACCACCGAGAAATCGTCTTGCGATAATTTTTGCACGGAATTCGTACGCACAAGCTAATCTCTTTGGGTAACGCAGTCCACCAAAAGGGAGAGCGCTGTGCCAGCGACCATAGTCGTAGGTACTCAATGGGGTGACGAAGGCAAGGGCAGGTTCACCGACCTCTTGGCCAAAGAGATGTCGGTGGTTGTCCGTTATCAGGGTGGCCATAACGCCGGCCATACCTTAGTTGTGGATGGCCAGACCTTCGCCCTTCAACTAGTGCCAAGCGGAGTTCTTTACGATTCGATTACTCCGGTTATAGGCAACGGTGTCGTGGTTGATCCTCGTGTGCTCATCGCGGAGATCGACATGCTCACGGCGCGCGGTGTGGACACTTCACGGCTGATGATTTCGGGTAACGCGCACTTGATAATGCCGTACCACACCGAACTTGACGCTTTGCATGAACGTCATCTCGGAGATGCCAAATTGGGTACCACGAAACGAGGCATCGGGCCGGCGTATGCCGATAAAGCTATGCGCGTGGGGCTAAGGGTGCAAGATTTGGCCGACCCAAAGCTTTTTCGACAGAAACTTGCGGTGGTTCTAAGTCACACCAACGAAGTGCTAACTAAAGTGTTTGACAGGCCGGCAGTTGATGCTGAGGCTGTCGCGGCTGAATATCTTGACGAGTGCGCCCCACGCGTCTTGCCGTTGATCGGGGACACGGTCGGAGTGTTGCACGATGCCTTAGAAATGGGTGAGAACGTTTTGCTTGAGGGCGCACAAGCCACGTTTTTGGATTTGGATCACGGCACCTATCCGTTTGTCACTTCGTCTAATCCGGTAGCTGGTGGAGCGTGCGTTGGTGCCGGTATCGGCCCCCGCCAGATCAATCGCGTGATTGGTGTAGCTAAGGCATATGTGACTAGGGTCGGGTCGGGGCCGTTTCCTACTGAACTTTTCGATAGCACAGCCGACCACCTGGTTGATGTTGGTAAGGAGTATGGTGTGAACACGCGCCGCCGCCGCCGTCCTGGATGGTTTGACGCGGTTATGGTTCGCCATGCGGTGCGGGTGAATTCGCTTAGCGAGGTTGCGATCACTAAACTTGATGTCCTAGATGCTTTAGATGCGGTGAGGGTTTGTGTTGCCTATCAGGTTGGCGATCAGCGTTTAGTCAACTTGCCCCAATCGCGCCTTGATACGGTACAACCGATTTACGTTGAGTTGCCTGGTTGGAAAACTGATATCAGCGGCGTGACAAAACTTGGTGAACTTCCTGCAGCAGCAGTGGAATATCTGGATTTTCTTGAGGATCAGATCGGGGTGCCAATTCGTTTGGTGGGGGTCGGTGCGGCGCGTGAACAGTACCTGGATCGTTTGGAAGAGGATCGCTAATGTCTGTGGTGTTTGCCAACGTTTTGGCCGAACGTTATGCCAGCGAAGAGATGCAACAGATCTGGTCTGCGAACAACAAGATTATTCAAGAGCGGCGTTTGTGGCTAGCGGTGTTAAAGGCGCAGGTCTCACTCGGGATGGAGGTTCCGTCGGGTGCGGTTGAGGCCTACGAAGCGGTGTTGGAGTGGGTGGATTTAGACTCTATCGCGGCCCGTGAGGCGGTGCTGCGCCATGATGTCAAGGCTCGTGTAGAAGAGTTTTGCGACCTCGCACAGTGTCAACACATTCATCGGGGAATGACCTCTAGAGACCTGACCGAAAATGTTGAACAAATGCAAATTCGTCAAGCGCTTATGTTGATACGTGATCGTTTGGTTGCGCTGCTTGCTCGCTTCGCCCGTTTAGCGGAAACGCATGTTGATTTGGTAATGGTTGCCCGTACCCACAATGTGGCTGCTCAAGCAACGACTTTGGGTAAACGTTTCGCTGATGCGACCGAGGAGACCCTTCTCGGTTTAGAACGTCTTGAGAATTTGTTGGAGCGTTACCCTTTGCGGGGCCTTAAGGGTGCTGTTGGTACTCGTGCCGATCAACTTGATTTGCTCAATGATCCTGCTGCCGTTGATCAACTAGAACAGATGGTAGCGGATCATCTCGGTTTTGACCGTGTGCTTGATAGTGTCGGACAGGTTTATCCACGCTCTCTTGATCTTGATGTGATTTCGAGTTTGGTGCAGGTTGTCTCGTCTGCTGCATCCGCGGCAACCACGCTGCGGCTTATGGCCGGCCATGAACTCGCTACAGAAGGATTTTCTGATGATCAAGTTGGTTCTACGGCGATGCCTCACAAAATGAATAGCCGTAGTTCTGAGCGTATTGCTGCGTTACGCACCTTGCTAGATGGTTATTTGACAATGGCCGCAAGCCTCGCCGGTCGGCAATGGAACGAGGGAGACGTGAGTTGTTCAGCGGTTCGGCGGGTGATGCTACCCGATGCCTTTTTTACGGCCGAAGGTTTGTTACAGACGGCAATTAGTGTGTATGACAATTTCGGTGTTTTCGAAGCGATGATTGATGCGGAACTCAAGCGCGAACTCCCGTTTCTTGCCACTTCGCGGTTGTTGACGGAGGCCGTAATAAAGGGTCTTGGGCGCGAAGAAGCTCACGAACTGATTAAACGCTATGCCGTCGAGTCGGTCTTGGCTCGCCGACAAGGGGCTGATAGGATTAGTTTCGTTGACCGTTTGGCAGCCGACGAACGATTCGGTGTCGATCAGTCAAGCATCAAACGTTGTCTCGCCGATGTCGATGGCTTTTTGGGCACCGCCGTCACACAAGTTGAGCGTGTTGTTGCTCGCGCCAACGCGGTTATCGCTCAGTATCCGCACGCCGCCCGCGCAGACGCGAACATCCGTGTGTGAGTCTGTCTGAGGCTTCGGATCGGATCAACGGCGAAGCGGTTCTTTGTTGCTAGCGGTTCTTTGTTGCTATGAGGCAGCGCGGCTTATGCCGGCGCGTTTGAGGGTGGCAGCAGGCACCCCAACCTCGCGCCAAGCACGATAACTGATCTTGTTGTCGGTGCCGTATTCTTTGGCTACTTTGACGAATTCGTCTTCAAGACCGACCAAGTCTTGAATTGTTTCAGCGGCTTCAAGCTTGTGGAGAAGATTGATTCTTTCTTGTGTCAGGTGAAGCGACTGCAGCGGCGTGGCGGTCGCTAGGTCTTTGTCAATGGCTTTGACTCGTTCACGCAAGGTCTCGGGTGACCGCCGCCCATACTTGGGAGGTTGTCTCTTCAAAGCTTCAAGATAGAGGCGAACTGCACGACTACGGGTTTTGCCGGCTTTGAGAGCTGCTCGATGTTCGTCTGTGAGCGCCCGTTTTCCTTTGGATTCTTCCGGTTCTTTAGGTTCTTCTTGGTTTATCGGTTCAGGTGAAGGCCTGTGTTGGAACATAATTGTCTGCTTTCTTTTTTGTCAGGATCATTTGCCTATGAAATACCTGCGAATAAACACTACAAGGTTAATCGAACAACTCACCATATGCACTAATCTTAATCGTTCTAAGATTGTTATGTGGCATTGTGGGGTGATGCAAATAGTGTTACTGGTGTGCCGAACGCGCCAACCGCAGCCTACTCCATTACGCTCAAGGTCTCGCTAGACAACATCCCAGGCACCCTAGCACGCTTCGCCACAGCCGTGGGAGATGCCGGTGGGAACATCGCCGCCATACCGGGTTTCGAAGCTAAAGGACCTAACGTGGTGCGCGATATTGATGTGCATTGTCGCTCAGAAACGCACGCCGAGTTGATTGCGAGCAAGGTAGCGGCACTTGAGGGTGTCACCGTCCTAGACTGGTGGGACCGCACTTTCGCGCTTCATGAGGGAGGCAAAATTGAGGTGCTTCCCCTCTGTTCGGTCGGCGATGCAGACGATCTGGCAATGGCTTATACCCCAGGCGTGGCGCGTGTTTGCCTCAGCATCCGTGAAGACCGGTCACTGAGCCATCGCTACACCATCAAGAAAAACTCTGTAGCAATTGTCAGCGACGGCAGTGCGGTTCTTGGTCTAGGTAATATTGGCGCGTTTGCAGCAATGCCGGTGATGGAAGGCAAAGCCCTCCTGTTCAAAGAGTTCGGGGGAGTTGACGGGTTCCCGATCTGCCTAAATACCCAAGACCCCGAAGAGATCATTGAGACGATCACGCATATCGCTCCCACTTTTGGCGGGATCAATATTGAAGACATCGCCGCTCCAGCGTGTTTCGAGATTGAAGAACGGCTCAAAGCCACACTACCGATACCGGTCTTTCATGATGACCAACACGGCACTGCTATTGTGGTTTTAGCTGCACTGACAAACGCTTTGCGACTGGTTGACAAGAATATCGGCGCCATTTCGGCGGTTATTTCTGGGATGGGTGCCGCGGGTGTAGCAGTTGGCAAAATTCTTGTTGATGCCGGGGTTGGGGAAGTGATTGGGGTTGATCGTATCGGTGCTGTGTATACGGGGCGGGGGCAGCAAAACAAAATCAAGGACGGCTTCGCGGCGATCACCAACCCCGACCGAAAAATAGGCACGCTCGCCGACGTGCTGGTGGGTGCTGATGTGTTTATTGGAGTGTCGGCACCGAACCTTATTGACGCTGCGAACTTGCGCCTGATGGCTCGTGACCCCATCGTGTTTGCTCTAGCCAACCCAGAACCTGAGATCCGTCCTGAGATCGCTGATGGTATTGCTGCAGTGATGGCTACCGGCCGGTCTGATTTCCCCAACCAGATCAACAATGTGCTGGCCTTCCCTGGTATGTTTAGAGGTGCCCTTGACGTGTGTGCACACAGCATTACCGAAAATATGAAGGTGAGTGCCGCGCAAGCGATTGCTGCTTGCGTGCCTGAAACGGAGTTGCGTGCTGATTTCGTTGTGCCGTCGGTGTTTGATCGTACGGTTGCTCCGTTGGTTGCGAAAGCGGTTGCTGACGCAGCAGTTCAAGATGGAGTTGCTAGCGGCCAGGCAGTCAAGCATCTCCCCGGTTGAACCTTGACGATCTCGTAGCGACCCGGCGCACATGCCGGGCCGCTTTGGTGGTCGGGACCGGCGTCGATCCGGTGACCTACCGCTTTTCAGGCGGCCGCTCTGCCAACTGAGCTACCCGACCCCACAGCATCCAGATTAGAATGCGTGGCGGTCCTGACGGGATTTGAACCCGCGGCCTCCACCTTGACAGGGTGGCGATCACTCCAAACTGATCTACAGGACCCTTCACGGACGAACCGTGCGACTCGAAACGGTATGCCGAGTTGCCGAAAATAGCAACCCGATCACCCACCACTGAAATCAACGCCGCAGCGGTGGCCGCGGCGTTGATGCAACCTAGAAGTACCCCGTACGGGATTTGAACCCGTGTTACCGGCGTGAAAGGCCAGCGTCCTAGGCCGCTAGACGAACGGGGCTCGACCAGTGATCCAGTCGCACGACAGCTTACGCTATCGAACCAAGCAGCATACAGGGTTCTAACCGGGTTTTGCGGCCTGTTGGGGGGTTGTTTTGTTGGTTTCCTCGGATTCGTTGCGAGCGTCGATGCCTGTGGCTAAGTGTAGGCGCACAATCGCAATCCAACTTAGTGACGCGCCGAGGATGTGGAATCCAACGAGCAGCACTGGCACCCCCGCAAAATATTGCCAGTAACCAATTGCCGCTTGAGCGATAAGCAGGCTTAAAGCGATTTCCGCTCGGCGGCGCGCTTCGGTTTGTTGGTGCAGGTGAGCGGCGCGGATCAGCCACAATACGCTGACGAGCAACACTATGGCAATGATGCTATGTATCCGGGTGACTTCCCGCACCAGAAAGGGGAGTCTGGCTGCGACTTCGGCTTCGTCGCTGCCGCTGTGCGGGCCTGAACCGGTGACGATTGTGCCGCTAACGAGCAACACCGCTGAGAGCGTGGTGATGGCCCGGGTTGTGCGGCTCAAGGGTCCTGGTCTGCGCCGTGCGGCTAGGTCGTCGCGTCCGGCCAAATCTACGAGCAACGCAGCGTTGGCCAGCAAGACCATGCTCAATAAGAAATGTCCCATTGTGAACCTCGGGTCGAGTTCGGTTCGCACGAGTAGCGCTCCCAAAACGATTTGCGCGACAACTCCCGCTACGAGCCCGAAAGACCACGCGATCAAATCGGCTCGCCGTGGTGAGCGGCGCAGCGAACCAAGTACGGCGAGGACTACCGCAACCGCTACGACACCAGTAAAGAGGCGGTTGGCGAATTCGATGAGTGCGTGATATTCGAGGTCGGCAACAAACTGGTCTTCTTCGCAGTTGGGCCAGTCGGAGCAGCCGAGGCCTGACCCGCTGAGCCGCACGGCTCCGCCAGATACCACGATCACGGTTAATGACCACAGCGCGCCACGTGTCCAGCGTTGGTAACGGTCGGGGCTAATTGGTGCATAGGCGATAGCGCGCAGCCGTGCGGTCAAGTTCACAGCTACAGGTTAGGCCCTTCTAAAGCTGCTGAGCGACAGGGTTTAGCGCCGTGCGGTTCGCGACTTTATCCACAAATGGCATGCTCTGGGGGTGGTCTTGATGTGCTGCCCGTAGCCTGAGGGTTGTGAGTAGCGTTGCTCGAGTGCATGAGAGGTCGCGTCTGATGGCGTTCGTGGCGTTGACCAAGCCACGCATCATTGAATTGTTGTTGGTCACGACTGTTCCCACGATGGTTGTTGCTGCCGCGGGGTTGCCCTCCATTTGGTTGATGTTCGCAACTGTGCTGGGTGGAACGCTCGCGGCGGGCGGAGCGAACGCAGCAAACATGTTCATCGATCGAGATATTGATGGTCTCATGGAGCGCACCAAGGGCCGTCCGTTGGTGACTGGTGAGGTCACGCCGCGCCAAGCGTTGTTGTTCGCTATTTTTCTGGAAATTGCTGCGTTCGCTTGGTTATGGGGGATGGTCAACTTGTTGTCCGCGGTTTTGGCAGTTGCGGCAACTTTGTTTTATGTGTTTGTTTATTCGTTGTGGTTGAAGCGCACCTCAAAAAGCAACATTGTGATTGGAGGTGCGGCGGGGGCGGTACCGGTTCTGGTTGGCTGGTCTGCGGTTACCAACTCTCTTGATTGGCCGCCTTTGGTTTTGTTTGCGATCATTTTCGTTTGGACGCCACCGCATTTTTGGGCGTTGGCGATCCGCTACAAGGACGATTATCAAGCTGCCGATGTGCCGATGTTGCCGGTGGTGGTGAGCCTCAAGAAGACGGCAAGTCGTATTCTCGTGTATACCTTGTTGCTTTGGGGTTTGACTTTGCTGTTTGCTCCAGTGGCGAACATGGGTTGGCTTTATTTTGGTTCGGCGGTCTTGTTGGGTGCGGTCTTTGCGGCGTTGGCGTTGAGAGTCTTGCGCAACCCTGAACCGCAACTTGCGATGCGCTTGTTTGGTTGGTCGATAACCTATGTCACTTTGTTGTTCGCAGCGATGGCGATTGATGAGGTGGTTCGCAGTGGTTTCTGAAAAACAGCTTCGGTCGGGTGTGAAAACTAGTGGACGTATCCTTGTAAACTCATCGCTTGGTTTCTTAACTCAGCGATTAGCGATCACGGGTGCGCGGTGCGCCGCGCCGAGAGTGTGCGGAGGATTATTGCACCAATGACGATGACCGATTCAGCAACTGCAACAGGCACCTTGCCTAGCGATCCCGAGTCTTTAGTGTCGCCCACATCTGCCGCATCTGCCGCTTCCGCCCCTTCGGTTTCTTTTGAGAGCCCTGTTGCTTCGGAAGTGGGCGGGGTTTTCGATGCCTTGACAACTACCGACCATAAGCGCATTGGCCGTTTGTGGTTGCGGTCTAGTTTGTTGATGTTGTTGGCGGTTGCAGTTGTGGGGGTGCTGCTCAGAATTGAGGACATCAATTCGTCGCCAGACGACATTTTTGCGGGGACCAACAATTATTTCCAGTTTTTTGGCCTTTATCGCTTGGGCATGGTGTTGTTGGTGGTGTTGCCGTTGTTTGTGGGTTTGGCGACGGTGGTAGTGCCGATGCAGGTTGGAGCTACGAATATTGCTTTTCCTCGGGCTGCACACGGGGCTGCGTGGTTGTTCATGATCGGAGCGGGTATCACGGTTGTTGCGGTTTTGGCGGGCGGTGGTTGGGGTGCTCTTGATGGCGTGAGCCCTAGTGAAGCTGATGCGATTGCGTTGACGTTGGTGGGTACCGCGCTGCTGATCGGCGCGATCGTGGTGGCTTCGGTTTGTGTTGCTACAACAGTGGTGTCGTTGCGCACACCGGGTATGAATTTGTTGCGGGTGCCTTTGTTTGCTTGGTCGATGCTGGTGGCTGCGGCTGTTTGGTTGTTGACGTTGCCGTTGGCGTTGGGCAATCTTGTGCTGATCTATTTTGATTTGCGTGGTGGGCCGGGCGAGTTTGGGAATATTGAGGGCAGCGATGCTGTGTTCGCACAGTTGGGTTGGTTGATTGAACAACCGCAGATTTACGCGTTGGCTATTCCCGTGCTTGGGGTTTTTGGTCAGGTTGCAGCAGTGGTTGCGAAGCGCCGCCATGCACAGCACGCTGCGGCCATGGCTCTTATCGGTTTCTTTGGGTTGTTGTCGGTTGGTGGTTGGAGCCAACCGTGGTTTCAAGGTGATAGCCACGATGAGCAGTTTGTGTTTGTGGTGTTTGGGCTTTCGGTGGCCTTGCCGGTGCTGGGTTCGGTAGCGGCAGTTGCGGCCACGTTTGCGCGTCCGGGGGCGGACGCTGCTGCGGCTTTGGAACCGAGTCTTGCGAGTCTTGAGAGAACCAAAAAACTAAATCTCGCTGGCTTGTTGTCGGTGCATGGTTTGGCTGCGTTTGCGGCGGTGTTGGTGTTGCTTGCGGCTACGGTTGCGGGGTTGGTTCGTGTTGTGCAGCCATGGGATTTGGGCGGACGTACAACGGTTACTGCGGTTATGAATTTGGTGTGGTTTGCGGCGCTGCTTGCGGGGATTGCGGGGATTTGGTTTTGGGCACCAAAGATTGCTGGTGTCCTTTTGCCGGGTGGTTTGGGTCGTTCGGCGATTTTCAATATCGCGCTTGGGGCTGTGTTGCTTGGTGGTGCTGATTTTGTTAGCGGTTTCTTTGGAGCTGGCGCGTTGGCGTATCAGTATTCCGCTGCTTCGGTGTCTTTGGTGAGCGTTCCTTCTAATGAGAATCTTGTTGAGGTGATGAACGCTTGCGCCGCGGTGGGCGCGTTGTTGATCGTGTTGGGTGTTTTGGCTGTTGTTGCGGCTTGGCTGAAACCGCAAGGCAATACTGAGACGCTTAGTGACAATCCTTTTGGTGGTTTGACTTTGGAGTGGGCCACGCCTTCACCTCCGCCGTTGGGCAATTTTTTGGATGCGCCAGCGCGCGTTGTCTCTGAGGTTCCATTGTTAGATTCGGTGAACGACACTGAAGAGGATTCCTGATGATTACCACAACGCGGTTTCTGCCCGCGCAAATTTATCGACCTCGTAGTCTGCTGGTGGGCACGGTTTTTGGCTGCGCCGCGGCTTTCATGTTTTTCTTGTCGGTGGTGGCGGTATACGTTCGGGAAAGGGCGAGGGCGCGCCATGAGGCGATGGAGTGGTTCGCTGAGGGAACGGTTGAGTTAGGTCCATCGGGGTTCGTCTTTTGGACGTTGGTATTGTCAGTGTTCACGGTTCAGTGGGCGGTGCAGGCGATCAATGCCGAAGATCGTGTCAATGCTTATGTGGCTTTGGCGTTGACCACTTTGTTTGGGGTGGCGATATTCAATCAGCTTTGGTTCATCATCAACGATACTGGTTTCGCGTTGGCTGCTAGTAACGCCGAGTTTCTGTTTTTTGTGATTAACGGAACTTTTATTGTGTTTTTGATTGCGGCGGTACTTTTTATCACGTTTACGTTTGTGCGTGCTTTGGCTGGCCAGTTCGGGCCGAAAAGAGCCGAAGCTGTGTCTGCGGCGGCGCTGTTTTGGCATACGGTTGTGTTGATGTGGGCCGTTGTCTACTTCCTCGTCTATATCAATAAGTAGGGCAGATGTTTACTACCGGTTTTAAGTTTTTTTTCGGGTTGGGGATGGCACTCATTACGGGTGCAGTGTTTTATGGGTACACCACTGGGGGCAACCATCTTGGCCCCTTGTCGATGGGTTGGAAAGGTGGGGTGGGCGAGCATCTCGGCTACTCGATGTTGTTCGGTCTAGCTTTCGTATCGATGTCGGTGGCGATGTTTCTTGTTTCATTTCGGGATGCTGATCCGGCTGCACAAGCGCATTACATGGGGGTTGAACAGATCCCTACGAACAGTTTGGTGACTGCTAGTTTTTGGCCGGTTGTTGGCGCTTTCGGTGTTGGCGCGATGGCCATCGGGTTGGTTTTGCATACGGCGGTTTTTGTGGCTGGCTTGGTTCTTTGCGCGGTCGTGGCGGTTGAATGGTTGATGGATGCGTGGTCTGATCGCGCTACCGGCGACCGTGAAGCCAACAGAGTGCTTCGCAATCGGATTATGGCACCTATTGAGATCCCGGTTTTGGGCGCAGGGATTGTGGCTTTGGGGGTTTTGGCGATTAGCCGGATTCTGTTGGCGGCTTCGAAACTTGGGGCGGTGGTTGTGGCTGGGGTTGTGTCGGTGGTGATTTTGGCTTTGGCGGTTTTGTTGGTGAGTAGACCGCGAGTCAACAAAAACCTTTTGTCTGCCACAGTTTTGGCGGTGGCGGTGGCGGTTCTTGCTGGTGGGGTTGTGGCAACAGTCACGGGTGAACGGGATTTCGAGCACCACGAAATAGATTTAGAATCAAACAACCCCGAATCTGTGGAGGCACACCAAGGTGAGTGAAGCAATGAGGACCGAGGAGTCTCGTTGGGCGTTTGCCCGGCGCTTGTGGTCGACGCTGACGCTGGCCGGTTTTGGCTTGTTGTTGGTCGGTTGCGCTGCTGATGCTGAGTTAGACACCTTTCAAGATCAAGGCGAGACAGCTCGCCAGATTAATGATTTGGCGGTACCGGTCTTTATCGTTGCGGGTGTGGTGCTGGTGCTGGTTTGTGGTGCTTTGGTTTGGCTGGCAGTGAAGAATCGGGTTCCAGCAAACGAGGATTATCAAGGCGAATTCCCGAAACAGGTTTCGCACAATAACACTTTGGAAATTGGCTGGACGCTCGGGCCTTTCGTGATCATGGTGATCGTTGCGGTAGCCAGTTTGGTGACGCATCTAGCGATCAATAGCACCGAAGCCAATGCCATGGAGGTTCAGGTTGACGGACAGGCTCAAACTTGGGAGCCTCGAGTGGTTGTGGTTGGTCAGCAGTGGTGGTGGGAATACCGTTACTACCTATCGCAAGACATTACTACAGATGATCTTGGTGACCCTTGGGATCTGCCGCCAGCCGACATCGTTACTTCGGGCCAGATGGTAATTCCCGCGGGAGAAGAGATCGAGCTGATTGTGACCTCTCGTGACGTGATTCATTCACACTGGATTCCAGCGCTCAACGGAAAAAGAGACGCTGTTCCAGGCTTGTACACACCGTGGAAGTTGTCGGCGGACGAACCGGGCGTTTACTTCGGGCAGTGTACGGAATTTTGTGGTTTGTCGCATAGTCGTATGAGGATGCAGGCAGTTGCGGTTACACCAGCGGATTTTCAGACTTGGATCGACTCGCAGATGAAACCCGCCAATTTGCCCACGAACGAAGATTCGGCGCAAGGACGCGGTGCCGAGGTGTTCTCAACCTATTGCGCGAGTTGTCATCTGGTGAGGGGACTTAACGATGCGGACTACAACGGCGCTGAGACTTACGCTGGTTCGGCACCAGACCTTACCCATTTCGCTAGCCGCACTACGTTCGCAGGCGGGATATTCAACCTTTACAACTCCGACTATTCGCTCAATGACGATCAACTTGCTGCGTGGATACGCAACCCTAACGAAGTGAAGGAAAACTACGCGAACGATCTCGCTGATGGTGAATTGCCCCGTGGGATGCCCGACATGGGGTTGTCTGAGCGGCAGATCAGCGACGTGATTGCCTTTTTGGCCACGCTTGGCCAAGAGCCGACCAGAGCCCAGATTTTGGCAACTGAGGTGAACTGAGATGACCCCTACAAACGCAACTGTAACCGAGAAGCCTTTGGAACTCGAATCTGGTGTCACACCCTTTGTGGAGCGCCCACTCGGGGTGCTGACCCGTCCGCAGGGTGGTCGAGGTTGGCGGGATTGGTTGAGCACCGTCGACCACAAAAAGATCGGGATTATGTATGGCGTTTCGGCCATGGTATTTTTTGTGGTTGGTGGTGTGGAAGCGCTACTGATTCGCTTGCAACTGGCGGTGCCTAACGGTGGGGTGCTCTCGGCGGACGTTTATAACCAAGTCTTCACCATGCACGGCGTGACCATGGTGTTCTTGTTTATCATGCCTTTGGCGGCAGCCTTTGCGAACTATCTGATTCCGTTGCAGATCGGTGCTAGGGATGTGGCTTTCCCGAGACTGAATGCGCTGTCCTATTGGATTTGGTTATCCGGCGCGATTTTCTTAAATAGTTCTTGGATTGTCGGTGGTGGTGGCGCGGATTGTGGGTGGTTCTGTTACTCACCCAATAGCGGCTTGGCATTCTCGCCTAGCCATGGGGTCGATTTTTATGCGATTGGTTTGTTGATTGCTGGTATCGCTTCGCTAGTTTCAGCCATCAACTTGATCGTCACTTGTTTGAACATGCGGGCACCGGGGATGGATTTGTTCCGCATGCCAGTGCTTACTTGGATGCTTTTAATCACCCAGTTTTTGTTGCTGTTTGCTTTGCCAGTGATAACGGTTGCTTTGTTTCTGCTGATGTTCGACCGCCTATTTGGCTCGGATTTCTTTAATCCAGATATGGGTGGTGATCCATTGTTATGGCAGCATCTTTTCTGGATATTCGGACATCCAGAGGTCTATATCATTATTTTGCCGGCATTTGGTGTGGTTTCCGAAATAATTCCAACGTTTAGCCGTAAGCCGATTTTTGGCTATTCCTTTATGGTCTTTTCGGGAATAGCGATTGGGTTTATGGGTTGGGGTGTTTGGGCGCATCACATGTTCGTTTCTGGCATCGGCCCAATTTCTGTTGCGGCATTTTCGTTGTCAACAATGTTTATCGCGGTACCGACAGGGGTGAAGATCTTGAATTGGATCGCCACCATGTGGGGCGGGCAAATTCGTTACACCACGGCGATGTTGTTTGCTGTGAGCACCGTGGGCATGTTTACGATTGGTGGGTTATCGGGGGTGACCCACGCTTTGGCTCCGGCCGACACTCAACAAACAGACACATATTACATCGTGGCGCACTTCCATTATGTGATCTTTGGCGGTGGGGTGCTTGGCTTGATGGGTGGCCTGTACTTTTGGTGGCCGAAGGTTTTCGGTTACCTGCTCAATGAGCGCCGAGGGAAACTCAACTTTTGGTTGATGTTGATCGGCTTCAACTTAACCTTCGGCCCCATGCATGTGCTCGGGTTGCAAGGGATGAGCCGCCGCATCGACACCTATTCGGCAGGTTTCGGTTTTGAGTTCTGGAACTTGGTGGCCACGATTGGTTCGTTCATCATTGCATTGTCAGTTGTGGTTTTCTTCCACAACATTTGGAGGTCAAAACGCGAGGCAGCCGACTTGCCTCCCCCGGGCCCCGACCCTTGGGACGCGCGTAGTTTGGAGTGGATGGTGCCATCGCCGGTTCCCGAACATAACTTTGACGAAGTTCCAACGGTTGACGGCCTAGATGAGTGGTGGCACCGCAAATACGCCATTGACGATGATGGAAATGTGGTACGGATTTCTAGTGTGCAGTCGGCTGCGCAAGACGGTTCGGCCAGAGGTGTGCATTTGCCTTCCCCGTCTTTTTGGCCGTTGGTGTTGGCGTTGGGTTTGCCGTTGATCGGTTACGGGCTAATCTTCAACTTGTGGTTGTGTGTTCCCGGCGGACTCATGGTTGGTATGGCGATGTATGCATGGGCACTTGAACCAGTTGATGACCCAGATGCCGATCATGGCCAGCACCACGAAGACAATGATGGCGACGGTGACAACGACGGCAGCGGTGGCAGCGGCGACAGCGATGGTGAACTCGCAACTGTGGGAACGCCGAGCACGCAAGGAGGCTACGAGTGAGCAACGCAACCCTCGAAACGGCAACCGTTGACGACCACAGCGATCAGGAATCTTCTGAACACGGGCCTTCTACGGGTATTTCCAACACGAAGTTGGCGATGTGGTTATTTCTGGGGTCTGAATGCTTGCTCTTTGGCGGTTTGATCTCTACGTACCTGCTTTACAAAACCCGCCGAGGCCCAGACAACTTACCGATACCAACAGACGTTTTCGACATCCCCTTCACGTCTGTAAGTTCCTTTGTCTTACTGATGAGTTCATTGACGATGGTGTTGGCTTTGGCCGCGATCACCCGTGGCGACAATTTCGGGTTCAGGATTTGGTTGCTGACCACGAGTTTGCTCGGTGGTGTGTTTATTGGCGGCCAAGTATACGAGTTCACGGCTTTCTTGCGTGAAGATGTTGGCTTTACGAACAACCCGGCTAGTTCGGCCTTTTTCACGCTTACCGGTTTTCATGGGGTGCATGTCAGCTTGGGAATTGTGATGTTGATGTCTTTGTTCGTTGCCTCTTGGCAAGGCAAGTTAAGGCCACAGCACGCCGAAACTGTCGAGATCGCGGGGTTGTATTGGCACTTCGTAGATATTGTGTGGATTTTTATATTCACCGTGATTTATCTGATTCCGGCTTAGGGAATTGGAGGGAAAATGACCGCTACCAACACAACGAGTACCGACACGGCCACTCATTCCACGGAGCAAGCTGACAACCACGAAAATGCCGCAGCACACGAGCACAAACACCCGTCGGACTGGGCTTACATCAAGATTGCTTTGATACTTGCGGCGATTACTGCGGTTGAAGTTTTTACCTATTTTGAGACGGTGTACAACTGGGGGCAACTACTTGTCCCTTCGTTGCTATTGATGATGGTTGTCAAGTTCTGGTTGGTGGCCACATGGTTTATGCATCTCAAGTTCGACAACTCAATCTTTGCGAAAATGTTTGTTGGGGGTTTGCTGCTCGCGGTGGCCGTTTATGTTGCTACGCTCACTGCTTTTGAGTTCTGGGTTTGAGCGATGAGTGGGCCGTGGGAATTTGAGGCTCATCCCGCGGTTTGGTTGTTGATCGCCGGCATAATTTTTCTGGGGTATTACTCGGTGCACCACATTGGCCCTTTGGTGGTGCCAGACGGGCAAACCATTGTCACCAAAAGACAGAAACGTTGCTTCGCGTTTGGTGTCTTTCTTTTGTGGGTAGCAGCGGATTGGCCCATGCATGACATCGCCGAAGAGTACCTTTATTCAGTGCATATGGGGCAACATTTGTTGATCGCTTTTATCGTGCCCCCGTTGATGCTCTTAGCGATGCCGGAATGGTTGGCCAGATTGATTGTGATAGATGGTGGTTTGAGTTCGCGTATTTTGAAGGTGTTGACCAAACCGATTACCGCAGCCGTGATATTCAACGCCTTACAAATCCTTTCGCATTGGTCGGCGGTCGTGAACTTGTCTGTGGAAAATGGTGTTTTTCATTACGCAATCCATTTAGCGGTCTTTTTCTCGGCTTTGTTGATGTGGTTCCCAGTAGTAGGGCCATTGCCTGAGTTGCAGTTGAGTGAACCGGGCAAAATGGTCTACCTGTTTATTAGCTCGATCGTGCCAACCGTACCTGCCGGCTGGCTGACGTTCGCTAATGGTGTGGTCTATTCGGCATACGATCACAGCGTGGGGCTTTGGGGAATTTCGCCTACAGACGATCAGCAAGCTGCCGGAGCGGTAATGAAAGTTGTGGGCGGATTTTATCTTTGGGCGCTTATCACGCTTCGCTATTTTCGATTTACGGCGGGTCGTCGTGAAGCCGATTCGCGAGCCCGTGGCAACCGTAAACCGCTCGCTGCTACCGCAGCGCGTGCCTCGACGTTTCCGCTTTCTGGTGATCTGTCGTTCAGTGATGTACAAAAAGTCTTTGACGACAACCCGGCACCACCTCGTGAAGCCCCGAACTGACCTTTTGTTTTAGCTTCAGCAGCAATTTGACATACTACGCGGATGGGGCGCTAACGTCATAGCTTATGCTCGACATCAAGTTAATCCGCTCAAACCCAGATGCCGTAAAGGCTGCTATCGCGCGCCGAGGCGAGTCAACATCGGCAATTGATGAGATCGTTGAACTTGATTCGAGGTTACGTGCATTGTCCACCAGCCGAGATGAATTGCGCGCCGAAATACGCCAAACTTCCAAACAAGTTGGCTTGTTGCACGCCGAAGGCAAATCGGCTGATACCAAGGAGTTAGCTGCCCGTAGCCGTGCTTTGGGGGCCGAAGAAAAGGTGCTTGATGAACGGTGTACGCAACTCAGTAGAGAAATTGAAGTGCGGCTGCTCAACGTTTCGAATATGCCGTCAAGCGATGCGCCAGACGGGTTTTCTGAAGATGCTAATGTCGAAGTGCGCAACTCGGGGTTCGATCCCGAACGTTTCGATGATCACCAGAAAGTTCCCCATTGGGATGTCGGTGAACAACTACAAATACTTGATGTCGACCGTGCAGTGCGTCTTTCCGGTTCGATGTTCGTGATGTATCGAGGTGCCGGAGCACAGTTGTTGCGGGCCTTGATTGCTTTTGGCCTTGAACGCAACCGTGACGCTTTTGAAGAAGTGCGGCCGCCGACCCTAGTGAAGTCAGACACGATGATCGGTAGTGGGCATCTACCAAAGTTTGCCGATGATGCCTACCACGTTTCGCGTGACGATTTGTGGGCTATTCCAACTGCTGAGGTTCCGTTGACTTCAATGTTTGCTGGAGAGGTGTTGAGCGAGACGGATTTGCCTTTGCGGCTAATGGCGCACACGTCTTGTTATCGGCGTGAAGCGGGCGCGGCGGGCCGCGACACTCGTGGTTTGTTGCGGGTGCATGAGTTTGACAAAGTCGAGATGTATGCGTTCTGCACTCCTCAGCAGGGTCACGATATGCATCACGAAATTCTTGACCGAGCTGAGGGTGCTATCCGTGATTTGGGGTTGACCTATCGCATTTTAGATTTGGCTTGCGGCGACATTAGCGGTGCTGGCACACGCACGTTTGATATTGAGGTGTTTGCGCCGGGCGCTGATCGTTGGCTTGAGGTTTCCTCAGTTTCTTGGTGTACCGACTATCAAACCCGCCGTGCAAACATCCGTTTTCGTCGCAAAGGCACCAAGGGAACCGAGTTTGCACATAGCCTGAACGGCTCGGCGCTAGCCGTTCCACGGGTCTGGGCAGCGATTGTGGAGACTTATCGCCAACCCGACGGTTCAGTTGAGATGCCAGAAGCCCTGCACCCCTACCTCGGCGGCCTCACCAAGATAGAACCGCGCATTCACAGTCCCTTCGTGGATCTGGGGGAATGATGGTGTTGAAAGCTCAACAGTTGCACACGCCTCGCAACCGAACATGCCGGCCGTGAGGCGACCATCAACCGAACGCACGGTAAGCGAACCCGTCTCGGGAGCATCTGGTGGTGAGGCCGTCACACGAGATCGCTTCCGGGGTTGCTTGCTGGGACTGGCCGTGGGCGACGCTCTCGGCACCACGCTCGAGTTCCAATACCCCGGCTCGTTTGCACCGATAGATGACATGGTCGGAGGCGGACCGTTCGCCTTAGAGCCTGGAGAGTGGACTGACGACACGTCAATGGCACTGTGTCTCGCCACGAGCTTGCTTGAGTGCGGTGGGTTTGATCCCACCGACCAGATGACGCGTTACGTGCGCTGGTGGCGCGAAGGCTATTTGTCGAGCACGGGCGCGTGTTTCGACATCGGGATGACTGTCAGCAGCGCACTATCGCGCTTCATACAAAACGGAGACCCGTTTGCCGGTTCCACCGATCCAATGAGCGCAGGGAACGGTTCGCTGATGCGGCTCGCGCCGGTGCCAATGTACTACGCAGCTAACGCTGTGCAAGCCATTGACACGGCCGCCGACAGTTCACGGATCACGCACCAGGCACGGGAATCGGTAGATGCCTGCCGCTACTTCGCTGGTCTGCTGCACGGTGCCTTGCGGGGCCTCGGCAAGCAAGTGCTGCTCTCTTCGGGCTATTGCCCCGTCGATCAGCTCTGGCAGCGAGACCCCCTCGCCGAAAAGGTTGCGTGCGTTGCGGGAGGATCGTTCAAGGATCGTGAACCGCCGCAAATTAAAGGAACGGGCTACGTTGTCGATTCTCTTGAAGCCGCTTTGTGGGCCTTCCGTTGCTCCGACAGCTTCCGCGAAGGCGCTTTGCTCGCGGTGAATCTCGGTGACGATGCAGACACTTCTGGTGCCATCTACGGTCAGCTCGCCGGCGCATACTACGGCGCGGCGGCGATCCCAGTTGGGTGGCGAACGAAGCTTGCCCTAGTCGCAGAAATCAAATCGCTCGCAGATCGCCTATACGACTCAGCTTTTTCGCTCTGAACGCTCGGTGAGCGCCAGCAGCGTTCACGCAACCTTTTTGGTTAACGATTGGTGTACACGAAAACGTGAACGGCCCGGCGAGTTTGGATCATAGTTCTTTGGCGGTTTCGGCGCAAGCTGCGATTGTGGCATCTAGTTCGGTTTCGGTGTGGGCTAGCGAAGTGAAGATCGCTTCATAGGCACCAGGGGCGAAGGCCACACGCCGGCTCAACATCTTGTGAAAAAACTTCGCATAAATCCCGTTGTCGCAAATCGCTTTGGCCGAATCGAAGTCTGTTGGCGGGTTAGCACCGAAAAACAACCCCAAGAGCGGCCCCACCCGCGGCACACAAGCAGCAACCCCGGCAGCTTCAAAAGCCTCGGTCATACCTTGTTGCAGATATGTTGATATGTCAACCAGTTTGCGGAACGCGTCGGTGGTCAAATGCTCGAGTGTGGCTAACCCCGCGGCGGTGGCCAAAGGGTTCCCCGACAAAGTACCCGCTTGATACACCCCACCTAACGGAGCGAGATTGTTCATGATCGCAACCGATGCTCCAAGCGCTCCCATCGGCAAACCACCACCGATCACCTTACCGAAACACCAGATATCGGGCCTAATCCCATACCACTGTGCTGCACCGCCAAAACAAAGACGGAACCCAGTAATCACCTCATCAAAAATCAACAACGCACCAACCTCGCTACACGCCACACGCAGACCCTCAAGAAAACCCTCAACAGGTTCGACAAGCCCCATGTTCGCAGCAACTGGTTCAACCACCACCGCCGCAACCGTTTCGTCCAAAGTTGGCACTACGTTGTATGGAGCCACCACAGTGTCGGCCACAGCACCCTCCGTCACCCCAGCAGAACCAACCAAACCCTGCTGTGCGATACCCGAACCGCCAGCAACCAACAAAGCATCGCAATGACCATGATAATTGCCCGCGAACTTCACGATTCGGTCACGCCCAGTAGCCGCTCGCGCAACACGAATAGCGGTCATTGTGGCTTCAGTTCCGCTCGACACGAGTCGTACCATCTCCACCCCTGCCACACGGCCGCAAATTTCTTCAGCTAACCGCACCTCGCTGTGAGTGGGCGCTCCATAACTAGTACCCAAAGCGGCAGCGTTTTGCACGGCTTGGGTGACGGCTGAGTGCGCGTGTCCCAGGATCGAAGGACCATAGCTTTGCACATAGTCGATGTAGCGATTGCCTTCAACGTCGGTGACGTAGGCACCCTCGGCTTGAGCCACAAAATACGGCGTGCCACCCACCGAACCAAAAGCTCGGACAGGTGAGTTCACCCCTCCGGGAATAACCATCTCCGCACGACCAAACAAAGCAGTGTTCGACAACCGCGAAGCCGCCGTGGTTGAAGCCGCCGTGTTCACAGCACTTCCTCGGCAAGCAACCGAGTGAAATAGCTACAGATCATGTCGGCTCCGGCGCGCTTGATTGCCAGAGTGTGCTCGAATGCCACCGCTTCAAGCTCCAGCCAACCCCGTTGTGCAGCCGCGTGGACCATGGCGTATTCACCGCTCACATGGTAAGCCGCCAAAGGAACATCGGTCTCCCTGCGAGCACGAGCAATCACATCAAGATACGCCAAAGCGGGCTTTATCATCACCATGTCGGCACCTTCAGCAATGTCTTCACTTATCTCTAGTGCCGCTTCACGAGCGTTGGCCACATTTTGCTGATAACCACTTCGGTCACCGCCGCCGACGATGCTTACGTCAACTGCGTCACGGAAAGGCCCGTAAAGCGCGGTGGCGTACTTGGCGGAGTAAGCCAGAATGGCCGTGTTGTGAAAACTGCCATCGTCTAGGGCGCTACGGATCGCCGCTACTTGACCGTCCATCATCCCCGATGGTGCCACAATTTCGGCTCCGGCATTGGCTTGAGCGAGCGCCACTTTGCCATACAGTTCAAGGGTAGCATCGTTGTCTGGCTGACCTGTCGTATCAAGCACCCCACAATGTCCGTGGTCGGTGTATTCGTCAAGGCACAAATCGGCGATCAGTGCTAGGTCGGAGCCGTGCTCGTTGCGTAACTCCCCTAACGCCTTCTGCACAATGCCGTGGGGATGCCAGGCTTGCGAACCAACCGCATCCTTGTGTTGCGGGACACCAAAAAGCAAAAACGCTCCAACACCCAACTCACGGAGTTCCCGCACCTCGGTTCGCAAAGAGTCGATCGTGTGTTGGGCATGGCCGGGCAATGAAGCTATCGGCTGCGGGTCCCGCAACCCTTCACGCACGAAAAGCGGTGCGATCAGGTCTTCAACCCGTAGCTGCGTTTCGGCCACGAGTCGCCGTAAGGCCGGGGTGCGGCGCAGTCGGCGCAAACGGCGTTGAGGAAATGGCACCCTGTCAGGCTAACCCAATTGGTTGAGGCACGCAGCGGCGGGTTCGGGTTTAGAACATTCGGCCTTCGATCCGGCTAGCAGCGAGCCACATCCCCATGTCGTAGATCGTTTGTGACATTGCTTGGCCGATAAGATCGAGTTTGCGGACTTGCTCAATGCGCACTGACGCTTGGTCGAGTTCTCGTTTCGGTAGCAGTTCTCTGAATAGTCCGCAAGCGTCCGCTAGGCAGATGATTACCACATCACGTGGGTCGGGGATTTCGTCGCTGAACAGCACACCCATAATCCGCAGTTTCACTTCCCGTTCGACTTTGCCATCAACGATCGGGTAGCGGCGAGATTTGAACACCCACAGGAACCGGTCGTCTTGGCGTTCGAGAATGCCCTTCTCGACTAGTCGCCTCAGCACTTCTTCACGGATACCGGCACCGTGTTGGGCTTCTTGTTCGACCCAGTAGCGAGCATCATTTTCGCCTTGCGGTTCGGCTGCGACACGCGCCAGTGTGGGGTCTAGCAGGCTGTCGCCGGTCGGTGTGTCGTCTAGCAACACTAGCCTTTCTGGGTCTGTGTCTAGGCGATATTCCATCGCTAAGTCCATCAGCACGGCTCCAGCAAGGATTCTGTCTAACAACCAATTAGGCACGTGAACGAACTTCCCGTCATCGTCACGCAACAACAACAACACAAGTTCTTCAGCGAATCTCAACATTTTCTTCGGTTCCCCCCATGTATTCGCGGTTTCGAGCGCGCAGCGCATCACAGCGTTTAAGCTCTTGTGGCTGAGCATTAGGTATCTTATCGTCTTGTTGGGGCAGCGTGGGTGCGGATCGTAACTATTGCTTCATCGGTGCTGTTGATGGCGCTCGGTTCGCTTTGAGAGTGCGCGGATTGAACATCTTCGGTGCGCGGAACGCTGTCGTGTCCTGCTCTTGTTGGCTGCGCTCACGGGCCGCTCTGGCCACGGCTTCGTTCGGTCGCGGCGGTGCGCGAGGTCAACCCGCGCACGCTCTTAGGTTGAAATTGCGGATGCGAGTTCGGCCTTGTGGTTTTAGCTAGTTTCTGGTGTTCTTAGGTTTGCTAGCAATGCGTTGCCTCCCGCTTTGTCAAGCAGGTGGCGGGCCACGTTTCGTCCTAGCGCTGCCGGGTCTACAGCCTTACCTACGCTTTGGTGACGCAACAGTGTTTGGCCATCTAATGAGGCCAGTGTCGCCAACATTTCAATTTCGTGGCCAGGGTTGGTGTCATCAAATACCGCTATTGCACCTGCGGGCAGCGTGCAGTCACCGCCTAGTTCGGCTAAGAATGCTCTTTCGGCATCTACCGTGACACGGGCAACGGGGTCTTCTATCGTCTTCAAAGCGGTTCGGGTTGCTGAGTCTTCAGCGCGGCATTCCACAGCTATCGCGCCTTGGGCAACCTGGGGAACCATTAGTTGATGGTCGAGCGGTTCAACTATCTCAGGTTTTAGTTCGAGGCGTTGAATGGCTGCTACTGCCATCACGATTGCGTGATAATTCTCGGCTTTTCGTAGCCGGGTGGTGATGTTGCCTCGCAACTCAAAAAATTCTAGGTCTGGTCGGTGCCAAGCCAACTGGGCTCGCCGTCTCGCTGAACCGGTTGCGATGCGTGCTTGGTGCGGTAGGTCTCTGAGCTGGGTGCCAACGAGAGCGTCACGTGTATCGCCGCGTGGCGTTATTGCGGCTATGCATAAGCCTTCGGGTGTGCTGGACGGCAGGTCTTTAGCCGAATGCACGGCCAGGTCGGCTCGGCCGTCAAGTACCGCATGTTGCACTTCTTTTGCGAAAACTCCTTTACCGCCCATGGTGTGTATGGGTGCGTTTTGTTGCTGGTCACCTTGGGTTGACACATGCAGTTCGTGAAGACGATCCACCACGCCTGCAGCGCTAAGCAAAGACCCGACATAACGGGTTTGCCACAAGGCCAAAGGGCTATTGCGCGTTGCCGCCCACATCAAGCGTGCTCAGCAATATTCATCAGCGCACTTTTTGCAGCCAACGCGAGAAGTCTCCAAAGTTGAGCACCCCCAGCAGGCGTTCAACCTTACTCTCTTGACAATGCAACCAATCTAACGCGCCATCTTTGTACCCTCCGCCTTCAATGACGATGACCGTTGGGAGCTTGTCTTGTTTGATGCATTCAACCTCGTATGGAAATTTTTCATCGACACTGCCTGGTGATTGTTGCCACTTAATTTGAATTATTAGCCCTTCTGGATATTTATCGCAACGAAGGACGAGATCGACGCGACGTTTGGTTCCATATATGCTTTGCCCTATGTCTACTTGCGCCGCATATATTCGTTGACCCGGTAGACGCCCGTAATCCAGTATCTCTTTACGGTCCACTTCCTCAAATTCTGCTGCGTGTATTTGTCCGATCACGAATTGTTCAGCGTTGTTTCCGGTGGCGTTTGGTTTGGCGTTCACGGCCTTAGTATCGCTAGCATTTCAACTACAGACTGTCGTTCGTCACCATTTCTGCTGATGAGGCGATTTGCTTGAAGATATTTTACTTCAAAATCCCGGTAAAGCTCAATCGTGAATTCGGTAAGTGAGTTGCTCACAATGACGGTTGCCCCGGCATCGCGCCAAGTTAGGCAAGCATCACGTAAACGCACCTGGTCGACATCCGTAAAGCCAGTGCCAGTGTACGAAGTGAAAGTGCGATGGTACGGCGGGTCGCAGTACACAACATCATTTCCAGTCGGTGTCACCTGCGAAAAATCGCCAACCCTCAAATCCGCTTGTGCAAACAATGCAGCTGCTACACGGAAATTGTCGGGATCGAAAGAAAATGGCCTATGACCGTACGGAACATTGAATTCGCCTTTGCGGTTTTCGCGGTAAAGACCATTGAAGCCAACGCGGTTCATGTAAATGAACGCCGCTGCTTGCCCAATCTCATCGAGGCCATTGTTGTATTCTTTGCGCACTTGATAGTAGAACTCTTCGGAATGTTGTCGAGCGAGATCGGCTAAGCGTTGAACAACCCTTTCAACGTTTATAGATAGCGCAACATATGTTTGGATTAATCGGCTGTTGGTGTCGCTGATAATAGAAGAAGCCGAAACATCGTTTGCTACTGCCAAAAAAATCGCCGCGCCGCCAGCGAATGGCTCCCAATAGTTGTGGATCGGCGGTTCAGGGAATTGTTCAAGGATTTGGTTGACGAGGCGCCGCTTCCCGCCCGGCCATTTCACTACCGGTTTAGCTTGCAGGCGAGATCCATAGATGGTGTCAACAATGGTGGGCATAGGATTTCCTCTCACATTCGAGTTTATGGTAACGATGCGGCCGAATCAATGACCGGGCCGCGATTGGTCCGTCCCGCAAGTAAAGAGCGGGGGTGTGACAGTGCGGCTCGTGTTGATACCCAGATCAGCATAAGCGCCCCGAAGCGTTCGTTTGAAATTCGACTATCGCCTTTACTAGACCGTTGATGGTGTGTGGCTCGGCTACTACATCTACGGTTAGCCCCAACTCACTAGCCGTTTTGGCGGTTGCCGGGCCGATAGCCGCGATGGCCGGGGGCAAGTTGGCAACACCTACCGCCGAGTGCAGGTTCGTGACTGTTGACGATGCGGTGAACGCCACGATATCACTTCGGCGGCAGGCACGAATGTTACTTTCCTCAACAGGAACACGCAGGGTTTGGTAGGCAGCCACATCATGGACGATCCAGCCCTTTGCTCTCAAACCTTCGGGGAGCACCCTGCGGGCTTCCGCAGCGCGGGCCAACAGCACCTTTGCGTCGGGCTGGTTTGGAGACGGAAACGCCTCAAGCAAACCTTCAGCGATAGACGCATCGGGGATTAGATCAACCCTGATACCCAAATCTTCGGTACAACTCTTGGTGCCCGGGCCGATAACCGCAACCGCCACATCGTCAGCTAATGGAACCACCCGAAGCGCTTCAGCAACCTTGCTCGCACCGTTTGGGCTAGTAATCACGAGCCAGTCGCCGGTGCCTAAACTCTTTAGGTGTTGTCTTAGGCACACGCCTTTGTCTTCGGGGTCAACGACTTTGATGACTGGCACAACCACAGTTTCGGCACCGTGTTCTGCTAACGCATCAACTAGACCACCGGCTTGATCTTGAGCCCGCGTGACCACTACCCGCACACCCTCAAGAGCACGCCTGCCAGCGTGGTTGACTGAGGTTGGTGCAGACATTATTTTCTTGATTTTCTTGTCACACCAAGCTCACGGTTCAAGGTCGTAGAGGTCACGTAAGGATTCGGCTAAACGGTCTCCACGAGCACTCCCAGCGGCATCTTTTAGATGTGTTGACGGGCCATGCAACATCTTGTTGATGATCCGTTTGGTGAGCATTTCGACGGTGTCGAGATGCGCCGTGCTGAGGTCACCCAACTTGGGGGCAACTCGTTCAAGTTCCTTAATCCGCACGTTGTCTGCTTGCTGGCGCAATGCGCTGATTAACGGTGCCACTTCACGAGCTGAGGTAATCGATTGGTAACGCTGCACTTCAGCATCTACGATCGCCGCCGCGTTACCCACCTCGAGATTACGGTTTTCTAAGCCATCGTCAACGAAATCGCCAATGTCGTCCATGTTCAGGAGGGTGACTCCTTCGATCTGGCTCACCGCCGGGTCGACATCTCGGGGAACGGCTACATCAACGATCACTAAGGGTTTGTTGCCACGTACTGAGACTACGGTTGCCACGTCTGTGGCTTGCAGAATAAGGTCTTGAGCTCCTGTGGTTGTGACCAGCACGGAAGCTCGCGTTAGCGCATCTGGAAGTTCGGTGATGTGAATCGCAGTGCCGCCGCAACGTGTCGCCAATTGCTCGGCACGGCTAAAGGATCGGTTTGCAACCACGATTTCGGCGGCTTGGGTTTTGGCCAGAGACTTGACGGTGCCTTCAGCTACTTCACCAGCACCGACCACTAGAACAATGCGCCCAGATATCCCGCCGATGCGCTCGTCCGCAATCGCCACCGCTGCTTGTGCCACAGAAGCTATGCCCCGCCCGATTGCAGTTTCGGTTCGGGCACGTTTGCCTACCGTCAGGGCGTGACGGAATAGGCCGCCGATCACCGACCCGACCGTCTGTTCCTCAACTGCGGTTTCCCAAGCCGTGCGTATCTGGCCGAGTATTTCGTGTTCACCGACCACCGCGGAATCAAGGCCACAAGCAACCGAGAACAGGTGCCGAACCGCTTCGGTATCGTGGTAGGCGTAGAGATGGTCAGCTACGTCTTCGGGTGGCAAGCCAGCGTGTTGGGCTAAGAACTCGCGCACATCTCGGTAGCCACCATGGAAACGTTCAGCGAACGCATAAACCTCGACTCGGTTACAGGTGGATAGCACCACGACCTCGGAGAGATGGTCGGTTTGTGCTAGACCGTGCAGGGCTTTTGGTAGGTCGTCAACCCGCACGGTCATTCGCTCTAATTTGCCGAGCGGGGTTGACCGGTGACTACAACCAATCGCAACAATCGACACAGCCGTGTTCCTCAATTCCAACATTGGAGCGGCACACTGTGCATACCGCCCACATCTCCAGACCCCCATAGTGTAGCATCGGGATACGCCACCCCTCCAAGTGCAACCCCCGAAATCTAATGGCGGTTCGAGTGGAGGCCGTAGAAAAGCTAGCGGGTCGTCCGACTGCGACCGAACCGCGCACCGCTGAATACTCCGACGATAGCGCGAAACGGCTGTTCGGGACCACCCGAGCCTCAGTCGCCGGCGAGCCTGGCCCACATGTTGACTCTTGTCGACCCCCGCCGCATAGCTTTCATAGCACGGCGCCGACCGGCGCGGAAAGTCTGGCCCTGTTGACTCTTGCTGACCCCCGTGGCCAAGCAACCGCCGATCAGTTGCACGGCTCCGGTCCTGTTCGATTAGATCCTGCCGAGCGGCATAACAGGCACCCCCAGCGGGAACCGTTTCGGTCCGCAATCTCCAGTACTGCGGGTGAGCATTCATTCACCAAAACATATTTTAAGATATTTAATGTTGCGTAATGTCATAAACCAGTGATAAGGTGTCAGCATGTGTATTAGATGCGAAGGATACGGCGAAGAGCAGGTCGGGCGGATGCACGATCTGATGATCGATGTGCATCGGTTTGCGATAACCCAGGTGCGAAAACACGGCGAGAACGGCTGGACGTACACGATGGGACTCCGCGAGGGGTTGGACCATCCCGACCTGCTGGTCATACATATGCGGCCGGACGTTCAAGCGGAGTTGGTGTCGAAGTTGGGGAACATGGTGGTGGAAGACGGACGGATCGACCCTGAGGTGTTGGCGCTGTCTGACATCGAACTCGTGCCGGTGGACCCCAGACACTTCCACGATGGGCTGGTCGCTGAGTGGGTCAACCGCTACCGCAGGTTCCCCGAGGAGGGCGACTTCCTGCAGGTCTTGGCGGGTTCAAGCATGCTGTGCGAATGCTGTGATCAGCGAATGCAGCGTCTCGATGAACCGGCGCCGCTGCAGATGCACCGCAAGAACCGACAACAACGCCGGGCCGAACAGCGCAACCGGCACCGGCCGAAGCCACCGAAGGGTCATCACAGGTGAATAGCCACGTTTGACCCGCAACAGGTCAAGCACCACCCCAACAAACCACCAAAACGACACCGCAGGTGAATGGCCACGCCCTGCAAAACTCGGGCGTAGCGGCGAGCTTGAACGTCGAGCCGTTACGCTTGGGGTATGAGTATTGCTGTTGAACCAAGCGACTTGGCCGGTGTAGCGCAACAGCATGGGCCGGCTGCCTACGTGCTGACCACCGGTGCCGACGGCCGACCTAGGGTAATTCATGTAGCGGTCGATGTGGCCGATGACGGCACCATCTCAGCCGTTGTCGGTCGTAGCGCTGCCGCTAATGCGATCGACCGCCCCGATGTCTGCGTGTTGTGGCCTGCAGCCGACGACGGATTCAGCCTGATCGCCGACGGGAAAGCAATCGTGGAAGGCCAACCCGGCCCCGACACACCGATAACCGTGGCCGTCACCTCAGCGGTCAAACATCGGCCCGCCCGCACCTAGACAACAGAGCACCCGCCCTACCGAATTCGGTGTGTCGGTGGCCGACAAACCCTTCCGCAACTAGACCTCGCCACTCCTGAACAAATCGAAATGATTGCACCCGCGCGTAAATGTGGGAGGTAGCGTGTCCACTGGTTGTCGGTGCTAGATGTTCCCCAAGGTCCACTCGGGAAGACCCGACGACAGGTGGGTGGAGACCCACCCGCGCGGCCTTTAGGTGGGAGGTGTCGATGCCGTCGACCGGGTGGTAGTGGGTGGTTCTGGTTGTGGGGTGTCGTTGTTCGGTGTCGGAACTTGTCTGTTGCTTTCGCTGAGTTTGCTCGCCATGCACGAGCCCGGGCGTATTCTGGATAGACGACTGGGTTGCGTCGTCGGCAAGCGGTTGCGCCGATTCTGCGCCGGTTCGAGCATGGCGTGGCCGACCCGACGAGATAGACGGGCGCTGCTCCGATGGGTGGGTTGAGGGGTCATCTGATGAGGCAACCCGGGGTTGATTTGCTGTGTGGGTTGCGTGCTCGTCCGCGTAAAAGGCGGAGCGCTTTTCGTTTGGACGGGTTGAGGGTATATCTGTTGAGTCGGTCGGGCGTTGATCTGCTGGGTGGGTTGAAGGCTCGTTCACCGAAACGTCCAAGGAGTCACCGGGTCCGCTGGTTGACGACCCATGTGACGAGGTCCTCGCCGACTTGTCCGATAAAACGGTCGGGTGCTTATCTGATGGGCGGTTCGGCGGTTTACCTGACGAGTTCGTCGCGGACTCGCCCGACGGGTGGGTTGAGTGTTCATCGGGTGAGATTGTTGGGCGCTTGCCTGATGGGTTGGTTGAGGGTTCATCTGACAAGGTCCTTGCCGACTTATCCGGCGAGGCAGCCGGGTGCTCACCGGATGGGCGGGTTGAGGGTACGTCTGACGGGACTGTCGGACGCTCACCCAACGAGATAGTCGGAGCCTCAACCACCGAAACGGCGGCGGACACACCCGACGGGTTGATTGAGGGTTCATCGCGTGAGATCATTGGGCGCTTGCCTGATGGGTTGGTTGAGGGTTCATCTGACAAGGTCCTTGCCGACCTCCATATTCGACCCTCGGCCAAACACACCACCGACACCACCCCCAAACGCGAAGAGCCCGCAAAACCCACACGCCTATACTACACTCTGTTACAAGCACAGATAGATGACGCCAACCATACAAGGAGATGGGGACATGAAGAAGTTACGCGCAACGTTAATGATGTATGCTTAAGTATGTTCCCCTCAACTTTTAGACATTACTGTACCGCGTTGCTTATTGCTTTGTTTGCCATTGGTTGCAGTGCTGGTGAAGCCCAAGTCGATCGCGCGGAAATGATGTCTGTTATGCGTCAACAAATTCTTGAGGCGCTTCCGACAGCATCACCAACGCAACGAGAGATACTCGCTGATTTTTACGTTACGCCGGGTGAAGCCGACCGAGCCGCAAGCGAGGTTGTTGAATGTGCTAGCGCTCAGGGAGTGACCGTAACGCCCGTCTGGCAAGACGCTGGAATGCAATTCAATATTACCGGCGGAGCAACGTCTGAAATTGCGGCAGCGAACTACGCAATATATGAAAATTATCAGCAAACACTTTTCTGGTTGATCAACAACACTCTCGGTCTTCAAAATGCGTTGTCAAGCGAGGAAGTGGAGCGACGAAATCAACTGGTATTGGATTGTTTAGTGGCTCAGGGTTTTGATGTCGGTTCTTGGCCAGATGTTCAATCCGAACCTGACGCGAGCGTTGAAGCTGAATGTGTTGACTCCGCAATGACCAAACTCGGCAATTCATGATCCAAACGTATCTGTAGGTGCGTCAACTGATTCACAGAATAGGCGAAAAACGTGCGTGCAGCATATTTGTGGTTTGTAGCACGGCACCCCCGTTGCGGAAACACAAAACCTTGACGCAACAAAGCTGGTCACGCTGCCGGGGTCATGTTCATACCAGAAGCGATAGGTCTGCTGACGCGTTTGGTATTTGCGCCGGGGGATGCGGAGCCCCATAATTGTGCGCGCCGAACTCGTGCGGCACGGGAGTCAGCATGGGAGATGGCACAGACCGATCATCGAGACAGGAGGATGACTCAATGGCCGACACTTACGTTCTTATCCACGGGGCATGGCATGACGGGTCGGGGTGGTCCGACGTAGCCCAGCGTATCCGCGCCGAGGGACACACCGTTCACACCCCGACACTGGCTGGCAACGGCCACGGGGACGACATCGACCGCAGGATCGGCCACGAGGCCGCTTCCGCATCGGCGGTGGCGTACATTGAGCAGAACGAGTTGAGCGACATCGTCCTCGTGGGGCACAGCTACGGCGGCACGATCATCTCCGCGGTCGCCGAGGCGATCGGGGAACGCATCAAGCGCCTCGTCTACTGGAACGCTTTTGTGCTGCTCGACGGCGAGTCGATCGACGATGTCAGCCCACCCCACTACAAGGACATGATGGACGGCAGTGCAGCCGAGCGCGGCGACGGGTCGTGTGTGTTGCCGTTCGTGGTGTGGCGCGAGGTCTTCTGCAACGACATGGACCTCGCGCAAGCCCAGCGAGCCTACGAGCTGACGAGCCCTCACCCCCGCAAGACCCTGTCGGACAAGTTGAGCCTGAAGCGTTTCTGGGATTTGCCCATCGCCAAGTCCTACATCAACTGCACTGAGGACATCGCCATGCCCCACGGCGAGTACGCATGGCACCCACGCTTCAGCGCCCGGCTGGGCTTGGCCCGCATCGTGGCGATGCCCGGCGGACACGAGGCACTGTTCTCGAATCCAGAGCTGCTAGCCACCAAGATCATCGAGGCCGGACGGGACTGAAGCGGGCGCTTCCCCTTCGATCTCAACCCTGTGCTTGAAACCATCAGACACCTACCGATACTGTTGACGCTGCGCCCCGAACGGGAGAAGGATGCCTTTGACCGGCATCGCTTTGAGTGGCACCGCTTTGAGGGCCCGCCGCTCGTGCATCGCGTGGATACGATCCTGACCAGCATCGTGAGTTGGTTGACTCCGCTGTTCGAGCGCTTCTACTGGGATGACGAACTGGGTGCCCGCGGTCATTGCGGGGCCGTGCAACCGGGCAAGGAACCCCCCGAAGCCCCCGCTGGTTGCTTCAAGCTGTGGCACAAGTGAGCACACCCGCCACGGTGGGCGAGGCAACCGGGTTGCGACTGGTCCGTAGCGATCAACCCACCCACCAACAAACCCAAGAACCCGCCACGGCACGCGAGGCAACCGGGTTGCGGCTGGTCTTGGTGGGTTGGGGTGCGATCGCCCGAGCGACAGCCCGGCTGTTGCGTGACCGCGGTGCCCGAGTGGAGATCGTGGCGGTTGCGGTGCGCGACCCGGCGAAGCCCCGCTCGGGCCTTCCGCCGGAGGCGCTGGTGCTTACCCGTCCACAAGAACTCGGTCAGGTTGAAGCGGAGATGGTCGTTGAGGCGGCTGGTCGCCACACCGTCGTCCCGTGGGGCCGGGCCGCTCTTTCAGAGGGCGTTGACTTCGTTGTCACATCGGTCTCTGCCTTCGCGGAACCGGGCGTTCTCGATGACCTCACACAGTTGGCCGTCCGCGCGGGGGCCCAGATCCATGTGCCGCCCGGCGCGCTCGGAGGTGTGGACGCGTTGGCCGCAGCAAGCAAAATCGGCATCGACACGGTCGAACATCACATCATCAAGCCCCCGCTGGCATGGCTGGGCACCCCAGCGGAGGATCTGTGCGACCTGCATGCACTCACCGGAGCCGAAGCGTTCTTCAGCTGTACAGCGCGCGAAGCAGCCTCGCGGTTCCCCGAGAACGCCAACGCGGCCCTCACCACGGCATTGGCCGGCACAGGACCGCAGACGACCCGGGTGACGCTGATCGCGGACCCAAACGCAATGGTCAACCGACACGAGATCCGCGCCGAAGGACAATTCGGTGAACTCTCCGTCGTCCTGCGAAACAAGCCACTCAAAGAGAACCCAAAGTCCTCGGCCCTGACCGCACTCAATCTGGCTCGCTGCATCGAGAACCGCCTCAACCCAGTCGTCATATAACCCAAGACGAGACCCATACCCACGAATCAAACACACAACCGCAGGCCTGAGTGGCGGCTGACCCACAGAGGGCTTGTTTCTGCGGTCGCGTTGCTCGACGACCTCATTGCCCAAGTCGCCCACATTGAGATCACCGAACGACTGGTCCGAATTGCGGGCGACTTGACCGAAGAGCAGCATCTACGCGGCTACGATGCCGTTCGCCTCGCTGCGGCGCGCACAGTTGCCGATGAGGACACAGTCTTCGCCAGCGGCGACCACGATCTCGTCGTCGCCGCCGCTAATCTGGGACTCACCTTGGCGCCTGGCTAGATGAGGGGAGCAACCAAATGATCCCGAGTGTTCTCGCGGGCACCCCCTACGGGGACACGGTGTATGTGTGCGTCTCCTTGGCCGCGCTCTGTTGGGTGCTCTCGTTGCTGACGGACGACTATTCCTGGGTGGACCGCTTGTGGTCGTTGGTCCCGGCGGTGTTATGCGTGATGGTTGCCGCCGATCTGGGTTTCGGTTCTGCACGCGTCAACCTCATGACCGTGCTGGTCACGATTTGGGCGATCCGGCTGACGTCCAACCTGGCGATGAAGGGCGGCTACCGGCTCAGCGGAGAGGACTACCGGTGGGACTATCTCCGCGAACGCTTCGGCCGGTTCTGGTTCCAGCTACTCAACTTCGTGTTCGTCTCTTTCGGTCAGATGGCGATCATCTGGCTGTTCACTTCGCCCATCCATCAAGCGTGGGTTCATTCCGAACGGCCGCTGCGTTGGTTGGACTACCTAGCCACTGCGGTGTTCCTAATGTTCCTTTCACTCGAGAGCACCGCTGACGCGCAGATGTGGCGCTTCCAGCAGACCAAAAAGCGTCGACTCGCCGACGGAATCGAGGTGGAACCTTTCATGGATAGGGGACTGTTTCGATTCTCGCGTCATCCCAACTACTTCTCCGAGATGGGATTGTGGACAGCCTTCTACGCCTTCGCCGTATCCGCGTCGAACGAAATCTGGCATTGGACTGGGCTCGGTTTCCCCCTCCTGATCCTGCTGTTCCAAGGTTCAACAACCCTCACAGAGAAGATCTCCAGCGAGAAGTACCCCACTTACAGAAACTACCAAACCACGGTGCCTCGATTGGTGCCACTCGGCTTTCTACAGAAACCTCGCAAAACCGAACGGCGGAGAGCCTGACCCGTGGACGACAAGCAGAGGACGGCTACCACTGACCTCGCGGCGCTGCGGCGCATCTTCCTTATCGAGGACCAGCCAGCATGGCCGGGCCACGCCAAGTTCTATCGGTGGTTGCGACAGAGCATAGTGTAGACGTGTTGTGTAGGTTTCCAGTTGTGGAGTTTGCGGGGCATGTGGTTGAGGGCGTCTTAGATGAGCGCGAGGTGTATGGGGTTCAAGTTGAGGTTGGTGCCTTTGGGTAGCCATCGTCGCAGCAGCCCGTCGGTTTGTTCGTTGCTGGGTCGCTGCCGAGAAGTAGACCCACCGGTGACCGCACCACGCTAGGGCACACCGGCGCATCCGCTGACCGAATGGCAACAACAGATCCGCGGCGGGCACCAGCGGCACCTCCACCGGTGAGCGCGCCTGCATCACCCAGGGCGGAACCGGGTGCCCGTCGCGCACGCAGAGAGCGTGGACCACCGAGCCGACCTTGGTCGCCGTAGCGGCATCGGTGTCCGCCGGAAGCCCACTGGCGAGCATCCGTTCGCTCGCGATGACGAGAATCCCAAGTCCTCGGCCCTCACGGGACTCAATCTGCTTCGCTGCATCAAGAACCGCCTCAACCCGGTCGCAGAATGACCCAAGAGGAACTGTTGCAGCAGTTCCGACTAGCCACCAGACCCACATCGCCGTGACGGTGGACCATAACCCGCGCACGGTAACAGATCCGCAATCTGCCCCTGCTCAACTGATCGGCCAACACAGCACCCGGCCCGACTCAGACACAGCCCCCAAGCGCCGCCAACCCAACACGACCCCAACCCCGAACCCTTTCCATTCCTCGGCCCGCGCACACACCAGCACCGCGAACACCCGGCCCCAAACCGTCAACCCCACAAACCCATCGGTGGATTCCAGATTTAGCGGCTGTGATATCGGGCACTGTCACACCGCCTCGATACGTTGACCGTTCCGGCTTTCAGCGGCACCCAAGAATGGAGATCCCCATGTCCGTTGTGTCAAATTCCAAATCTGTAGTTCAATCCCGTTCGCGCAAAATTTCGCGCGCTCAGATGGCGGCTGTCGAGTATGCTCAGCTAGCAATGACGGATGTTGTTGACCTGCCACGGATGTTGGGACCCAGCCCCCTTAGCGAAGCTAGGGAGCCAAGGTCCGTGGCGATCGCTGGACGTCCTTTCACGACGGAGGCATCCCGCTGGAGTAGGGGCCTGCTCCAAGCCGAACAGACCGTCTGCGAGGCGCTGGTGGCGCTGGGCGAAGTGTCAACGGTACTTGCTGAGCCGGGTCCGTGCCATAACTCAGCGCTCCTCCTTGGTTCGATCAATCGCGCGAGCCGCAGACTTGTCACTGCATGGGTTTGTGGTGTGCTCCTCGGCTATCTGGATCGTGGGAGTTCGCTGTTAGACGCCGAGCGCTGGTTCACTGGCTCTACCGCAACGGCGGCGATGATGCCCGTAGCAGAGTTGGAGCGAGCACAGGCGCTCCTTGCCGAACTGGTAAGTCGCGAGGGAGTCCTTGAAATGCTTCCGTACGCGCTCGATCCGATACCTCACGAGTACCGACGAAACATCGTGCAGGGTACCGGCAACGGTACTGCACGTGCGACCCGTAAACAGCGGGGGTCTTTCTACACGCCGACTGACGTAGCAGAACACATCGTTTCAACTGCCCTAAGCCAAGCGAGGCTTGGGCCTCACCCACGGGTTCTGGACCCTGCGCTTGGCACAGGGGTCTTTCTGCGGTCAACTTTCAAGGAGCTTCTTGCGCGCGACTACACACCAGACCAGGCAATATCGTGTCTGCATGGTGTCGACATCGATGAGTGCGCGGTCGACATGGCTTCGTTCGTGTTGCTTGTCGACTACGTGCTGGCGTCTCGCCCACCGCTAGGCGAGACCGTGTTCGATCTTTGGTGGCGGATCCGAGGGCAGCTTCTCGCCGCCAACACCCTTGCCGTTCTCGACGGTCTCGGTGGTCAGGGGAACTTGTTCTCGAGAGGCTCGGTGCCGGTTGCGTGGCTGGCGGAGCGCTTCGATGTGATCGTCGGAAATCCCCCGTACTCCCGGCTCGGCGAAGACGCCGACTTCACAGATCTCGCTTTCCGGTTCCGTACGTATGAGTCCGCCAACTGCTCCACCGACATCTACCTGGGTTTCGTCGAACTGTTGTGTAGCCAGTTGCGACCGGAGGGAGCCGGGGCGCTGGTCGTACCAATGTCGATCGGGTACTCGACTACGGAGCCGGTGCGCCGGTTGCGTGAAGCGGCGATTCAATCGAGTGGGCATTGGACTTTCGAGTTCTTTGATCGAACGCCAGACGCTCTCTTCGGAGATGACGTAAAGCAGCGAACAGCCATCGTCACATGGCACGCCACCGAACGGAGACGGCTCGTTACGAGTCCGGTTATGCGATGGACCAGCAGCAATCGCCATGGACTATTTGATCGGATCCCCCGTGTAGAGATGGGCGATCACTCCTTCGTTGACGGAGTTCCCAAAGTTGGTTCGAACACTCAAGCGACCGTGTATCGTGCCCTGAGGCCGAGTTTGAGAACACTCGATTCCCTTCTGGTTGATCGACGACGCGTGTCGGCTGCTGAGGCAGACGGGGACGAATGCTCGCTCTACGTCGCTGGAACGGCGTACAACTGGCTTAACGTCTACAGAACGCCCGCCGCGATCACAGCAAGCGGCGGGAGCCCCACCGCTAGTCCGTTGTCTGAGCTGACGCTGAGGACTCCAGAAGAGGCCGACACTGTGTACGCGGTGCTGTCCAGCCGGCTGCTGTTCTGGCTCTGGAGGGTTGAGCGTGACGCGTTTCATGTACCGATCGGTTGGCTTCAGGATGTACCGATGCTGGGCGAACTGCAATATTCTCCAGCGCTCCCACGGTTAGCGAGAATCGGTCAGTCGCTATGGGACGAAGTCGTCAAGTATCCGGTGATCAGCCTCAACGGCGGGAAAACAACTCTGTCCTATTGCCCACACGCTAGCCCTGACCTGCTCAACTTAGCAGACCGGACTCTCCTTGAAGCGTTTGGGCTTCCGATCAGTTTCGCAGATGAACTCAGAGAGTTCGTCCGCGAACTGACCACTGCGGGACGCAGCGACAACGACTACGGTCTGCAACGAGCGCTTGCATCGTGGAGAGAGGACTAGGCATGGCGAAGGTACCACCAGAGATCAAGGAGAAGAGCCGGGTTTCGAAGGAGGAGTGGCGTGAGTGGACAAAGACGGTTTGGCACGTTGCGAACACATCTGACCCGGATCATCCGGCCGTCTTTCCCGTCGAGATCCCACATCGTCTAATCAAACTCTTCAGTTTTGTCGGCGAGACAGTCCTTGACCCCTTTGGGGGCGTCGGAAACACGGCTCATGCAGCGCTCCCACTCGGCCGGAGTGCGGTTTGTATCGAACAGAACGAGATGTTCGCCAAACGGATCATCGACGACGCGCCGCCGACCGAGGAGGGTGCGACTCTGTCGGTCACAGTTGGCGATAGTCGTGGCATGTCCTCAATGGAGGACAACGGCATCGATTTGATCGTCACCAGCCCTCCTTATTGGAACAAGGCCGATTATGGTGGCAACGGTTCCAATCTCGGGAACGTTGACGGCTACCGGCAGTTCTTTGAGGAGATCGAACCCGTTTGGAGGGAATGCCTTCGCGTTCTGCGGCCAGGCCGCAAACTTTGCCTCGTGACGGCCAACGTGAGCCAGCACACCGACCACGGTCTGTTGACGTTTCCGCTCGCAGCTGACTTCATCGTGACGCTTAGGGGTCTCGGATTCGTTGTTGTCGGCGAGGTCATCTGGTCTAAGGACGGTACCGGCGGCCGGTGGGGGTCATGGGGATCGCAGCGGCCGATCTTCGGAAGCTACCCTTACCCTCCCAACTTCCTGTTCAAGACACTTCACGAGCACATTCTGATATTCGGAAAGCCATCAGATCGTAGGACCCGCGGCCCGAAGGTGCTTCCCTACGACGCGCTAATGGCTAAAGAATCAAGCTAGAACGGGCACGCAGGCCATGCCTGCAAGATGCTGCTTCGTGTGACGATCACCCTACAAACCTGATTCCCGCGTCCCTTGAAAGCTGCCTCGGCTAGCTTCGTCAACTCAGCATGACCCTGGTCCCCTGGCATGAGCAACACGTACAGATGTTGCACCGAGTAGTTGGCTTCTCGTCGAAAGACCACTACTGGACGGCCTTCGGACGGGTATTTGGCGTCCCTGGCCGCACCAAGTTCGATTTTGTAGTTCATGTTGCTTTGCGAGGAGTAGACGACTTGGGGCTCTTCTACAGTCGTGCTGTTGAATTCCCGCAGGAAGACTTGGTCGCCGGCCTGGACCTTGAAGTACTTGTGAATGAT
>MKWU01001260.1_pt1 | contig 45169 bp, 49 predicted proteins | sample 809101 | NCBI WGS metagenome assembly MKWU01 (sample SAMN05860141, study PRJNA318959) | sponge metagenome | host: Aplysina aerophoba | place: Slovenia: Piran, Adriatic Sea, Gulf of Piran | collected 2013-05-07 | reverse complement strand
CCACCACGACGCGAGAGCCGGATCGCTGGCACCGATTCGCGGAGGCAGTCCGTCGCCAGGTGCCGGGAGGTGGAGAACTGATGAACAAGACCGAGGAGATGATCAAGATCTACGGCGACACGAGGGAGCGTGAAGGCCGTCAGGAAGGTCGTCAGGAAGGCCGACACGAGGGCCGTCAGGAAGGTGAGTTGCGCGGCAAGGTGCAAACCATTGCGGGACTCGTGGGACGCGATGTCCCCTGGTCCGTCATAGAAGCGGCCACCGGAATCGACGAGGCCGCCTTCGACCGCCTCAAGCGCCAACTCGACACCGCTGACGGCGGCGACACCCACTCCAACTGAACCACGCTTCGCTACCGGCGACAGAAACTCGAAACGCGCGGTTGACAGGCTGCGGCGGGCGGTGCATGGCGATCGTTCAGGTTCCACTTGTGCCGACGATGCGTGACCATAGCATTCAGCGCTGCTACCAGTTGACGAAACCGGTACCCCCCCCTTCCGCAGCTTCAGTCGCGTAAATCTTTCAAGCGTAAACAGTAACACCAACCACCGGGCCCTGTTGTCGTGCACGTCCGCGCGCGTCGAACACCGCAGACCCCTTCCCGCCATCTCCAATCTCCCGGCGTTGCCGGACACGGGAACAAGCCACCGGCGAGCCGCCGCCACGCCAGAGGTCGGCGTGCGCCTGCAACCGTCCGGTATGTTCGGCGATTCACTACGCGACCTGCTCGACCCCCGGCTCAGGGGCGGCGACGGTGGCCTGGGCTCCCATGGCGCCGGTTCGGTCACGAGAGCCATCAAGACGGAAGGACAGAGGGACACGCCCTGAAGTGACGGACGCCGCAAGAACTACGGGCAGCGCCACCACCATGATCGCGTCCGCCGCCGGCAATCGCCGCCGCAGCCCGCGGCCGAGTTCCTGCGCCGGCTGGTACGGGAGAAGCCGCTGGGGCTGCTCGGCGCCGTGATCATCTGCTGTTCGTGTTGGTGAGCGTGTTCGCCAGCCTGCGCTGACCGTCTACAGCCTCAACATGTTCGGCGACGCGTTGCGCGACCTGCTCGGCCCGCGCCTCCGCGACGGCGGCGGACGCCTCGGAACCCACCGCGGCAGGACGCCACAACCCAGGTTCGGTCGCAGCCAATCGTGCCGGTGAGCACGTGGTCGATCCCGACAGTCTCTCGGCGGCAGCGTGCTCGGACCGGAAATGTGTGATGTTGGCGGCGCGCCGTACGGGGTAAGATGAGCCGATGTCCAGGCGCAGACTGCCCATCGGCCTGCAGACCTTCCGCAAGCTGCGGGATCAGGATTGCTATTACGTGGACAAGACCGCCTACCTCGAACGGCTGGTCCACGAGGGCAAGTACTACTTCCTGTCGCGCCCGCGGCGGTTTGGCAAGAGTCTGTTCGTAGACACGCTGAAGGAGTTCTTCGAGGGCAACCAGGCGCTGTTCGAGGGGCTGTACATCCACGAGCGCCATGACTGGTCGCAGCGCCATCCCGTCGTGAAACTCGAGTTCGGCAGTGGCGACTATCGGGAACCGCGGGGGCTTCATGAGGATGTCATGGCGCAACTGGCGGACCTTGCAGAGGAGGCGGGGATTGTGCCCCGGTACGACACCGCCCCGGTCCGGTTCCGTCATCTGATCCGGTCGCTGAGCCGGCAGGTCGGGCAGCCCGTGGTGGTGCTGGTCGACGAGTACGACAAGCCGATCCTGGATGTGCTGGACACCCCGCAGGTGGCACGCGCCAACCGCGACTACCTGCGCAACCTGTACGGGGTAATCAAGGCGAGCGACGCCCACGTGGAGTTCGCGTTTCTGACCGGCATCAGCAAGTTCTCGAAGGTGAACCTGTTCTCGCAGTTGAACAATCTCACCGACCTCACCCTGGATCCGGTCTACTCGTCGATCTGCGGCTACACGGAGCGTGACCTGGAGACGGTGTTCGCCGCGGAGCTGGCCTGCCTGGACCGGGAACGGGTGCGTGAGTGGTACAACGGCTATAGCTGGCTGGGCGCGGAGAAGGTGTACAACCCGTACGATGTGCTGCTGCTGCTGCGCCGCGGAAAGTTCGAAGCGCACTGGTTCGAGACCGGGACGCCGGCGTTCCTGGTGGAGACCTTGTTCGAGCGTCGGGTCTCCTCGGTGTCGCTGGGGGAGACGGTTAGCACGGTGGAGTTGCTGTCAGCGTTCGACGTCGACCACATCGGCACCGAAGCGCTGTTGTTCCAGACCGGTTACCTGACGATCACCGGGGAAGGCGAACTGGGTGGCGAGACGCTGTACCGGCTGGGCTATCCGAACCGGGAGGTGCGGCAGAGCCTGAACCGGATCCTGCTGCGCCATCTGGTGCAAGACAGCGAACAGCAGACCGCCAACAGCATCCGCCTGCAACGGCTGCTGGAAGCGCACGACTGCGCCGGGCTGAAGGAGCTGTTCCACGCCTTTTTTGCGAGCATCCCGTACCAGTGGTACACGAACAACCAGATCGCGAATTACGAAGGTTTCTACGCGAGCGTGTTCTACTCCTACTTCGCGGCGCTGGGCTACGAGATCGCAGTGGAGGAGTCGAGCAGCCACGGCCGGCTCGACATGGCGGTGCGTACCGGCGGGCACGTGTACCTGTTCGAGTTCAAGGTGGTCGAGATGGCATCGGCGGGTTCAGCGGTGGCGCAGCTCCGGAGCCGGGATTATGCGGCCAAGTACCGGGGGCGAAACGAGCCGATCCACCTGATCGGGGTGGAGTTCAGCCGCGAGACGCGCAACGTGACGGCGTTCGAGGTGGTGGCCGGCTGACGGCCGTGGCGGCACCGTGAACCGCTGCAGCCGGGAAAAGCCCTCGTCGACGACCGGCGGCGAGGAACGCAGCGCCTCCGGGGTGACCAAGCCGGGCAGATCGGGCATGGCGGGGCAGGCGAGGACATCAATGTGCGCGAACCGGGTGGCCTACCTGCTCGCCGACGTTGACCGGACCAGTTTTCCGGTGCTATTGTTCGAGCCGTTAACAAGTGCCGCAAGGAGCCGCAGTCATGGGGATCAGGTTCTCGAAGGATGTCGTACCCCTCACCGACTTGAAGGTGAATCCGGGACGGGTGGTCAGGCATGCCTCGGAGGCTCACCGGCCGGTGCTGCTGACCAGCCGCGGCCGCGGCGTAGCTGTTGTTCAGTCGGTCACCGACTTCGAGGCAGCCGAGGACGAGAGGGAGTTCCTGCGCGCCGTGGTCGCCGGAATCTCGGATCTGGAAGCGGGACGGGAGGTGCCCCTGGCTGAGGTGAAGGCGCGCCTTGGGCTCGGATAAACGAGTGGTCTCCATTCGATTCTCCGAGTCTGCCGTCTCGGATCTGGAGGTCCCGGAGGTTGGGAGGCGAATCGTGGCAGAAATCATCGCCCGGATCGAAACGCTTGGGGATCTTCCCGACAGCGGGCGGGTCGTGCCCGAGTTCAATCAACCCTCCATTCGTGAACTCATCCACCCGCCATTTCGCATCGTCTACCGCCGCAGCGCGGGCCACGTGCAGGTGATCCGCGCATGGCGTAGCGAGCGAGTGCTCAAACTGCCGGAGGACCGCAATGGCGTCTGAACATCGGCTTCCACGACTCGACGAGGTCGACGCGGCGGCGCGGATTGTGTACCGCACCATGCCGGCCACGCCGCAGTACCGCTGGCCGTTGCTGGAGCAGCGTGCCGGCTGCACGGTGTGGGTCAAGCACGAGAACCACACCCCGATCGGTTCGTTCAAGCTGCGCGGCGCGCTGGTGGCGGTCGAGCGGCTGCGGCGGGCTCGCCCCGAGGTAACCGGCGTGATCGCGGCAACGAGCGGCAACTACGGACAGAGCGTGGCGTACGCGGCGCGTGCGGCGGGGCTGTCCGCCACCGTGGTGGTGCCGTTCGGCAACGCGCGCGAGAAGAACGCCGCGATGCGGGCGTTCGGCGCCCGGCTGGTGGAACACGGGCGCGACTTCGACGAGGCCCTCCCGCACGCGCAGCGGCTGGCGGAACGGGACGGGCTGCACATGATGCCGTCGTTCCACCTCGACCTGGTGCCGGGCACGGCTACCTACGGCGCCGAGCTGTTCCGCGCCATTCCCGACCTGCACGCGGTGTACGTGTCGATCGGCCTCGGTTCCGGCATCTGCGGCGTGCTGGCGGCGCGCGATTCCCTGGCGCCGGACACGGCGGTGATCGGCGTGGTGTCGGCGGCGCTGCCCGTCTACGAGCGCTCGTTCGCCGCCGGCGAGGCGCGCGAGACCGGCCCCGGCGACACGGTTGCCGACGGCATGGCGGTGCGCAAGACCCACCCGGTGTCGCTGGAGTTGGTGCTGGCCGGTGTGGCGCGGGTGGTCGCGGTCACCGAGACCGAGTTGCGTACCGCGATGCGCGCCTATTACACGGACACCCACAACGTGGCCGAGGGCGCGGGGGCTGCCCCCTTGGCCGCCCTGCTGCGCGAGCGTGAGGCGATGCGCGGGCGCCGGGTTGCCCTGGTGCTCTCCGGCGGCAATGTAGACTGCGAATTGTTCGCCGCGGTGCTCGCCGGTTCCTGATCGCACCGGCCTGCGGCCCGCCTGCCGCGGCGCTCGGACGGTCACTGCTACGGAGACTCGCGCGTCCCGTGGTGGGGACGACACGTGCGGACGAGGCGGTACGCTCCTATACTCTGTCGATGCGGAACTTCATCGGCTGCTGCTTGATAGCGGCCGCGGCGGCGGCCGTGTGCCTGGCGGAGGGCGAGACGGAGGCCGCGATCGAGCTGGCCAGCTACGAGTTGACCGGGACCGGGCACGTCCTGGACCATCCCGCGGGTTGGACGGCGACTCGCGAGACGACCTACCACGAACGGCGGCTGGTGAACGTGTTGACGGTGATTACCGAGTTGCCGGAGGACCAGGACCTGGCACGAGCGCCGCGCGGCTACCGCCTGGTGGTCGACCACCTGCAGGTGGGCCGCTTCGCCCACGCCATCCGGCCCGATCAGCAGTACCAGTCGCTGTTGGAGTTCTACACGTTGTTTTACGGTTGGCCGGAGCCGGAAGAGGCGGAACTGACCGAGCTGTTCGGCCGCCACGCGGTGCGCATGAAGGCGCGCCACGAGGATGGCAGTTGGGAGTACGCGGTGCTCGGGGTGGGCGTGTTCCGGGGACTGCACCGCATCGGCTACGCGGTCGTGCTGACGTCGCCGGCGGACAAGCCGCCCGCGGAGCGCGACCGGCTGTGGACCGCGGTCATCGCCAGCGTGCGCCGCGCCGATGCGGACGCCGCGAGCGGACCCGCGTCCTGAACAAGCGTCGACCGCCAGCCTGACGGTCACCCGCGAGCGGTTTCCGGTCGCGCACCGGCGAGCGCTGGCCACGCCGCACGCCCTCTCGGCGTACGGCGTGGCCGACTCCCGATGCGGTATGGAAACCGGCTGCTAATTCACGTAGCCGGCGTTGCGGAGGGTGTCCTCCCAAATCTGCACGTAGCGCTCCACGCCGGCGCGCTCCAGCTCATTGACGTAGGTGTCCCACTGGCCCTGATCATCAATGTCGCGGCTGCCGACGATGAACTCGGTGCTCCACTGCTCCACCAGGCCGGTGCCGCCGGCGATGGTGGCAGTCAGATCGGCCAGCTCATCCTGCACGTCCTCGTCGAATACCAGGTTGGCGGGCACGTAGTTCTCCTTCAGCAGCGGCTGGTACATGTCGCGCGTAGTCACCATCAGGATCCACTCCTGCTTGGAGGGATCGTTGGCAAACTCCGGCGGCAGCGCACGCGTGCCGACCGGGCCCCAGCGCAGCGTGGTGCGGCTCCAGCCGTCGTCGCGCTTTACCTCGCCGTAGGTCTTGGTCTCCAGCGGCCAGGTGACCGCCGGCGAGCCGTCGCGCGCCACGTAGCCCTTGGTCTTCTCCTCCGCGGTCAGGTAGCGCCAGTGCACCCCCTCCTCCAGGAAGTCCATGCCCAGGTTGCCGTTCACCAGCGGATCCTCGTAGAACCAGTTGGCCCACTGGGCGACGATCTCCGGGTGCTCCTCCGCCGCCGTAATGAACGTGTGGTAGCGGATCTGCGGCGGGAAGTAGGTGGTGTGCTGCGCCCCGGCCGGGCCCTTCAGCGGTGCGATCGGCTTGAAGTCCGCGAACCGCCCGGTGCCGCCGCCGTTGACCGTCATCACCCCGAACCAGCCGGCGGGAAAGCTGCCCACCAGCTCGATGTCCGGGTTCTCGATGGTCGCCTTGGCCTGGTCGTTCTTCTGCGTGAACGTCTCGCGCCCGATCAGCCCTTCGTCATACAGGCGGTGCAGATAGCGCAATCCCTCGCGCCATTCGGGGGTGTTGGCCACGAAGCGCATCGAGTCGGGCATCCGCTCCAGGTAGCCGCCGTAAGTGCCGCGCCGCGTGTAGGTAAACGCATTCATGATGAAGTTCAGCGGCAGCGCGTTCCAGCCGGTGGAAGCGCCGAGCATCGGGATCTCGTCGGCGATACCGTTGCCGTTGGGGTCGCCTTCCTTGAACGCCTTCAGCACCTCGTACAGCTCGTCGGTGGTGGTGGGCGGAAATTCCAGCCCCAGCTTGTCGAACCACGGCTTGTACATCCAGAACTTGATCTGGAACCGGCAGTGGAAGCAGCCCGCTTCCAGCTCCGGCAGGTTGTAGATGCCGCCGTCCGGCATGGTGAGCTGCGCCTGGTATTGCGGCCACTTCTCCAGCTCGCGCTTCAGCGCCGGCATGTGGCTGTCGATCAGCTCGTTCAGGCGCTGAAAGGTGCCGGTCACGCCGTGCTGGTAGGTGGTCTGCGCGTTGATGTGGAACGGCGTCATGAGCACGTCGGGCAGGTCGCCGCTGGCCAGCATCAGGTTGATCTTCTCACCCGCCGCGCCGCTCTCGATCACGTCCACGAAGTTGACCCGCACGTTGGTGAGATCCTCCAGGAACGCCGAGAACTTCGAGTCCCCCGGCCGGCCCGAAGACTCGTGGCTCAGATAGATCGTGACCACGTCGAACTCGTACGTCGGCTCCACCACCGGATAGGTTCCCGGCGGACTGAGCGTAAAATCTCCGGCGGAGGATCCCTCTCCCTCGGCACCGGCGAAGCCCATGACAGCACCTGCCACGAGCATCAAGACGATTGCTAGATTTCTCATCTGCAACTCCTTTTGTTGTTTCGTTGTACCGGGCAACGCCCGGCCTGTTGTCAGGCTATCCCTTGATCGAACCGATCATCACTCCCTTGACGAAGTGCTTCTGCACGAACGGATACATCACCAGAACCGGCACCGTGGCCACCACGATCAGCGAATATTGCAGCAGCGCCACCAGGAACTCGCGCCGGGTCATCTGCTCCAACTGCTCCGCGCTCATGTCGGCCATCATGTCGTCCAGGATGTTCATCGAATTCTGAATCAGGATCTCGCGCAGGATGAGCTGCAGCGGCCTCAGGTTGTCGTTGCGAATGTAGATCAGCGCATTGAAGTAGGTGTTCCAATGGTTGACCGCGTAGAACAGGGTGATGACGGCGATGATCGGCCCCGACAAGGGCAGCACGATGTGCCAGAACATGCGCGTGTTGGAAGCGCCGTCCACGCGCGCCGCCTCGTACAACTCGCCGGGGATGGTGCTCTGCAGGTAGGTGCGGGTAATGATCACATTCCACACCCCGATCGCCCACGGGATGATCAGCACCGCGCGGGTGTCGATCATGCCCAGGCTCTTGATCAGCAGGTAGGTCGGGATCAGGCCGCCGTGGAAGAACATGGTGAACGTGAACAGGAACATGATCGGACTGCGCCCGATGAAGTCCTTGCGCGCGAGCGGGTAGGCCACGACCATGGTCATCGCGACGTTGTAGAGGGTGCCGAACACGGTGTAGAAGATCGAATTGCCGTAGCCGAGCCAGACGTCCCGGTACTTGAATACCGCCTCGTAGCCGTCCAGGTTGGGCTTGATCGGCAGCAGCCACACGCGCCCGGTCAGCACTTCCTGGGCATCGCTGAACGACGAACTGATGATGTAGATGAGCGGGTAGATGACGATGACGAACGCGAAGGTGAGCAGCGCGTAGTCGAGGGCATAGAAAATGCGGTCCTCGCGGGCGTTCTTGATTCGCGTCCTGCGCGCCGTCGGCGGCGGCGCGGCATCCGGTGGCGGCGGCGCCACCGCGGCCGCCAGGTCGGTGCCGGAGCGCCTTACCACAGGCTGGTCTCCGATACCCGGCGCGAGAATCGGTTTACCCCGACCAGCAGGAAGAAGGCAATCACATTGCGGAACAGGTTGATTGCCGCCGCGTAGGAGAAGTTGGGCGTGGCCGAGGCCAGACCTATCTTGTAGACGTAGGTCTCCACCACCTCCGAACCGCGGATGTTGAGCGGATTCTGCATCAGGAAGATCTTCTCGAAGCCGACGTTGAGCATCTGTCCCGACTGCAGGATGAGCAGGATGATCACGGTGGGCATGATGCCGGGCAGGTCGATGTGCCACACCCGCTGCCAGATGGTGGCGCCGTCCACGCGCGCCGCTTCGTGCAACTCGATGTCGACGCCGGCGAGGGCGGCCAGGAAGATGATCGTGCCCCAGCCCATGTTCTGCCAGATGCCGGTCCACACGTACACGTGCGCGAACCAGTCGGGGCTGCCCAGGAACGGCGGTTCCGGGATGCCGAGCTTGGCCAGCGCCACGCTCACCAGGCCGATGCGCACCTGCAGCACCTTCAGGATGATGCCGACCATCACCACGGTGGAGATGAAGTGCGGCGCGTAGGTGACCATCTGCACGGTCTTCTTGTAGCCGAGCGCCGGGCAGTAGTGGAGTGCGAGGGCCAGGACGATCGGCACCGGGAAACCGGCAACAAGCTGGTAGGCGTTGATGTAGAAGGTATTCCACATCACGTTCTTGAAGTTGAACGAGTTCATGAAGCGGACGAAGTGGTCGAAGCCCACCCAGTCGCTGCCGAGCATGCCCTTGATCGGCACGAACTTCTTGAACGCGATCACGTTGCCGACCATCGGCACGTACATGAACAGCAGCAGCCAGATCAGCGGCACCAACACGAACAGGTACAGCTCCCAGTTGACCACCACCTTGCTCCACTGCACGCGGCGGGGCGTGGTCGTGGCCGGAAGCGTGCTGCTGGTTTCTGTGCGTCGCTGTCCCATGGCGCTCCTGGGCCCGCGCGGACCAAGCCGGCTGCCCAGCTCACCGGTACGAATACGGTTGTCCTGCTTACTGCGTGCAGCGAACAACCGCACCGGCCTGCTCCGCCGCAAGTGTCCGTGAGGGGTAGGGACTATTCTAACAAGCCGGCCGTCCCGGGGCAACCGGCGGCGGCGGGCGGGGGGCAGCGGGCGGCGGCGGGCGGGGCGGGCGGGCGGGCGGTGGCGGGCGGTGGCGGGCGGCGGCTGGTACGGTGCGCCGGCTCGCGGGCCGAGGGCTGGTTGGCGCGCCGCGCCGGCCCTCCCGAGCGGCGTCCGGGTGGCTGCCCGGTCAGCTCCATGTTCGCGTGCCCCAGCGCACCTGACCGAGGATTTCCGCGCCGTCGGGCCAGGGACGCGGCGCCGCCTCCGGGCGGTCGGCCACCAGCTGCCAGCGCCCGGCCGCGTCCTTCCCCACCCGGTTGACCAGCAGTCCCTCCGCGGTGCGGATCGCGAACAGACACCCGGAGCGCCGGCGGCGCTGGGTGCGGTTGACCAGAATCGTGGCGCCGTCGGTCAGCGTCGGTGCCATCGAATCGCCATACACGTGCACGACTGCACAGCGGTCGGCATCAAGCCGGTGCAGGTCGAGCCAACTCCGGCGGAACGCAAGGCAGCCCGCCCGGGTGGTGTCGTCGAGCCGCGCGCGGCCGGCCGGCGCCGGCGGCACTTCGTAGCAGTCGACGAAGCACACCCCCGACATCTCCCGCGGCTCCTGCGACCAGACCAGGTCGGCCGCGACCGGTGCACCGGCCATGGACGCCGGCACGTCGGAGAACGGAACCGGTTCATCCCCGGCGAGGCGGCGAATCTCGCCGCGCAGGTCATCGCGCAGTTCGGCCACCCACGCGGGGGCCGGTTCCCGCTCCCGGATCGCGGAGTCGTAACCGCCGGACCCGGCCCCAGTGCGCGGCGGGCCGACGTAGAACTCCAGGCCCAGCTCCTCGCACACCCGCTGCAGGGTGGAGGCGCGCACGTCCATGCCGCGCTTGATGCTGCGAATGGCGCTTTCGTGCCCTACCGCGGCCAGCGACACCTCCCGGGCGGAACGCCCGCTGCGGCTCAGTGCGGCCAGTATGACATCGTAGTGGGTCATACGTGCCCTACAGTGTAGCGCACCGCCGTTCTTGACCAACGGGGATTTTGTGCCATAATATGCGGCATGAATGCCCTGAACAGGTCGCTCGTGGAACTTGCGGTGCGTTACGCGAATTGGCGGCGTGTGAGCCTGTGGCGGGTCGGCCACCTCGCCGCCGGACGCGGGTCGTTCTTTGTCGACCTCAGGGACGGTCGCAGGCACTGCCAGACGAACACCTACAGCCGCGTGTTGCAGTGGTTTGCCGACCACTGGCCGGACGTCCTGGAGTGGCCTGCCGATACGCCGCGCCCGGAGTCCAGCGGCACGGGACCGGCCGAGCAGGCCGGCTCAAGGCGCCGGGCGGCACGCAGGTCGTCCTCCGGGTTGACGGCCGACCGGGACGCGCTCCTTTCCTTCAAGAACGGGTTGATCGACAGCGCCGGATTGAACTGGTCTGCGGATCGTGACCTTGGCGAGTGGGACGGAGTGGCCACCGGCGGGACGCCGCCGCGTGTGACCGAGCTCGATGCCAGCGCCCGCGGCCTGCGCGGCACCATTGCGCCGGCGCTCGGCGAGCTCACCCACCTGACCCGGTTGTGGCTCTCGGACAACCGGCTGACCGGCTCGATTCCGGGCGAACTCGGCAGGCTGGCCAATCTCACCTCTCTGGCGCTCTGGGGCAACGAATTGTCCGGCCCCGTTCCCGGCGATCTCGGCGCACTTGCGCGCCTGTCTACCCTGTCGCTGTCGAGGAATCGGCTGTCCGGCCCCATCCCCGGCGACCTGTGCCGGCTGATCAACCTGCGCTTCCTGTTTCTGTGGGGCAACCGGTTGACCGGTCCGATCCCGGGCGAACTCGGCCGCCTGCCGCACCTGGCCGAGCTGGTGCTGTCCGACAACCGGCTGACCGGCGCCATTCCCCGCGCACTCGGCGAACTGGGGAGTCTCGTCCGGCTGTCGCTGTGCGGCAACGGGTTGAGTGGACCCATCCCGGCCGAGCTCGCCGCGCTGCGCAACCTCGAAGTTCTCGATCTCACGGACAATCGGCTGAGCGGCTCGATTCCGCCGCAACTCGGCCGTCTGGCCCGGCTGGAGTGGATGCGGGTGGACGGCAACCGGCTGACCGGCGCGCTTCCCGCGGAATTCGGCGGCCTTGCCAACCTGCGCCGGCTGGAGGTGGGCGGCAACCGGCTGAGCGGACCGGTTCCGCACCAGCTCGGCGGGCTACGAAGACTGGTGACGCTGGACCTCGGCGACAACGACTTCCGCGGGCCATTGCCGCGCGGCCTCGAGGCGCTGGCCAGCCTGCGGGTGTTGCGAACATCGGGCAACCCGTCGATCTCCGGCGCCATCCCGCAGACGCTGCAAGACTCGCTTCTGGCCTGCGGGTAGGCAGACGCGGTCGCCGGAGGTCAGCGGGGCTCGCGGTAGGCGTCGAACACGCGCCGGTCGGGCTCGAAGCCGATGCCGGGGCTGGTAGGAATCGTGTACACCATGCCGGACCCGACCGCGGGCGGGGTCAGGTTGAGCTCTTCGCGCAGCGGGTTGTAGGTGCGGTCCAGCTCCAGCAGCGGCTCGCGCGGCGTCAGGCCGGGCGGGCATGGCGCCACCATCGCCAGCGCCTGCAGCGCCGCCGCCACGGCGATTCCGGTGCCCCACACGTGCGGGATGCAGCGCACGTGCGCGGCGTCGGCCAGGTCGGCCACCTTCAGCACCTCGGTAAGGCCGCCGGCGGCGCAGCAGTCGGGCTGCACGATGTCGGCTGCGTCGTAGCGCAGCAGGTCGGCAAACCCCCAGCGCCCGAACTCCGCCTCGCCGGTGGCGAGAGGAATCGGCGACTCGCTCCGGAATCGGCCCAGGCCGCGCTGGTCCTCCGGGATCAGCGGCTCCTCGAACCAGTCGATGCGGTAGCGGTCGATGCGCCGCGCCACCTCGCGCGCCGCGGCCCGGTCGTAGGCGTGGTTGGCGTCCACCATCAGGCGCACCTCCGGCCCCACCGCCTCGCGCACCGCGGCCACCACCGCCGCGTCGTCGTCGATACCGAACCCGATCTTGACCTTGAGCGCCGTGAACCCCGCCGCGACATAGCGCAGCGCCTCCTCCACCAGCAGCGGCGCCTGCCCGGTAAGACCGCCGACCACCTGCTTGCGGTAGAAGCCGGTGGCGTAGGCGGCCACCTGGCGGCGGTAGTTGCGCCCCGCCAGGCGGTGGCACGGCTCGCCGAAGTGCTTGCCCGCCAGATCCCACAGCGCGATGTCCACCGCGCTGAGCGCCTCCAGCGCGGTGCCCTTGCGGCCGTGGTCGCGCATCGCGTTGTACAGTTCCAGCCACAACGTCTCGCGGTCGCGGGCGTCGCGGCCGAGCAGCAGTGGCGCGTACACCTCGTCGATCAGCGCGGCGTTGGTGCCGGCGGGTCCGAACGCCTCCCCGTAGCCGACGGTGCCGTCGGCCGTCTCGATCTCCAGAACCAGGGAGCGGCGCCGGCGATACCACGCCTGCGAATACGCGAACACTTCGCCGTCCGGAAGGTCGACGCTGAGGATGGAAGGGCGGACGTGCGCAATCCTCATGCCGGACGCATTATAGTGGACGCGGCGGGAGGGATTCGACCGGATGATCGGGACACACGACGGCTACCACGCGCAAGGGTACCAGATTGAACACGGCTTCATCTCCACTGCCACGGTAGGGCGGCTGAAGCGGCGCATCGCGGACGCGCTGGAGGTGGGCAGCCTCGGTGAGGTCCAGTTCGACGATGCCCGCGCCGACGGCGCCAATCCGATGGGACCGGAACGATTCCGCAAAGTGTCGGAGTTGTGCCGGCGGCACCGCGACGTGTGGGACGAGTTCGTGGCCGCCCCGCGCGCCATCGCGCTGAACCGGGAGCTGGTGGGAGACAACGTGCGGCAGTGGTTCAACGCCGTGTTCACCAAGCCGGCGCAGGTGGGCGAATCCACGCCCTGGCACCAGGACATCGGGCTGTGGACCCAGACGGCCGAGCGGCGCCACCTGCGGCCCCTGTTCCGCGACGCATTAAGCTTCTGGGTGGCGCTCGATCCCGCCACACGCGAGAACGGCTGCTTGCAGGTGGTGCCCGGCTCGCACCGCGGCCCGGTGATCGACCATGTCAAGTATCCGAACGCGGTACACGTGGAACTGCCGCGCGAGTCGACGCGCGACCTCGCCGTTGCACACATCGAACTGGAGCCGGGCGATGCCATCGTCTGGCACGCGCACCTGTGGCACTACAGTCCCGCCAACCGCAGTGACCGCAACCGCTGGGCAATGGCGATGGTGACGCTCGGCGATGCCGAGGCGCGGCGCGCCGGCACCCCGGACCTGCCGTGGCTGGTGCGCGGCGGCGTGACCCAGCCGTTTCCCGGTTCCGACTCGGGATGAGCCGGCACGCGATGACCGCATCGCTGTTCAGCGAGATCCTGGCGGCGCTGCCGGCCGACGAGGCGATTTCCGCGACCGCCCGGCTCGGCTACCCCGCCATCGAACTGCTGTGCGCGCCGCCGCACCTTGACCGGGCACGGGCGCGCCGGGATGCCGCCGGCGTGGCGGCGCGCATTCGCGATGCCGGCCTGGCCGTATCGGTGTTGTCGTTGCACAACAGCTTCACCGAGCCGGCCCGGCTTGCCGAACAGCTCGGTAACGTGCGCACGTTTATCGCACTGGCGCCCGCGTTCGGCACCCGGACGCTGCAGTTGGATCCGGGACGGCCGGCCGCACCTGATGCCGGGCCGGAGCAGTGGCAGTGCCTGGCGCGGGCGTTGCGGGAGCTCGCCGCCATGGCGGACGACGCCGGCGTCAGGCTGGCCTTCCACACCACCATGCGGCAGATCACCAGCACCGTGGCCGGCGCCGAGCGCCTGCTCGATCTGGCCGGGGCGGACTGCATCGGGGTGAGCGCCGACTTCTGCAACCTGCGCATCAACGGCGACCACCCGAACCGGGTGATCGACCGGCTCGGCGGCCGTATCTATCACACCCATATCAAGAACGGCGAAGTGGCCGCCGACGGCTCCTGGCTGTTCTCGCGCCTGGACCGCGGGCTGCTGGACTACACCGAGCTGCTGCCGCGGTTGCACGCCGCCGGCTACCGCGGCTACCTGTCGATCGAGAGCATCGGGCGCGGCGCCCGCAAGTACCCGGCTCCGGAGGCGGTCCGCGAAGCCGGCGCCGACCTGAAGCTGCTGCGCTCCTACCTGTGGCGGGCGGGAATCGACGGCTGATGCGCATCCCCGGCATCGACCGTCCCCTGTCCGCTCTGGCGCTGGGCAGCCACTACTACCGGCTTGACGACAGCAGCCGCTGGCACGGCCTGTTGGACCACTACCTGGAGGCCGGCGGCACGCTGCTCGACACCGCGCGCAGCTACGGCGGCAGCGAGCAGGTAATCGGCCGCTGGCTGGCCGACCGCGCCGTGCGCGACCGGCTGACGCTGCTTACCAAGGGGGGCCACGGCACCCGGCACGGGGTGACGGGAGGCGACTTCGCCGCCGTGATCGAGGCCGAGCTCAGCACCAGCCTGGAGGTGCTCGGTACCGAGCAAGTGGAACTGTATCTGCTGCACCGCGACAGCCTTGCCTTCGACGTGGGCACGATTATCGAAGCGCTGAACACGGAACTGCGCCGCGGAAGGATACGCGCCATCGGTGCCTCCAACTGGGAGTACGACCGCATCGAGCAGGCCAACGCCTACGCCCGCGAGCGCGGCCTGCAGGGATTCTCGGTGATCAGCAACCACCTGGCCCTGGCGCGGTCGGCGGCGCCGTTCTGGCCGGGTTTGGTGAGCGTCGGACCTGACGGATGGAACTGGCATCGGCGCACCGGCGTCCCGCTGCTGGTGTTCTCGTCGCAGGCGCGCGGCTTCTTCTCCGGCCGCTTCGAGCCGCACCAGCGCGGCGCCGCTCCGGGCACCCTGGACGAGCTCGACGCGCGCGTCCTGGAGGTGTACGGCAGCGACGCCAACTTTGCCCGCCTGGAGCGCGCGCGCCGGCTCGGCCGCGACAAGGGCGGCTACTCGGCCACCCAGGTTGCGCTGGCCTGGCTCCTGCACCAGCCGCTGCCGCTGCTCCCGATCATCGGCCCCCGCGACCGCGAAGAGCTGGCCGCCTCCTTCGACGCGCTCTCCCTGCGCCTCACTCCGGAGGAGACGCGCTGGCTGGACACCGGCCGATCGCTGAACGGATCCGGAACTTCGGGCTAACGCAACAAATCGAGGATCGCATCGGGCAGCCACTGTTGCCGTGCGTCCGGAAACCGCCGCGGGGCGACGGGTTCCGTAAGCGCGGCGGTGGTCCGCGTCAGGAACTCGTCCCCGCGCGGATCCGTATAAATCTCGACTTGCCGCTCCACGAGATTGACGATCCACACCTCCGGAACGGCATGCGCGGCATACAGCGGCAACTTCACGTTCCGATCCTTTTCCAGCGTGGTATCGGACACCTCGACCAGAAGAAACACATCCGCTGGGCGGGGGGGGTCCGGATATACCTTCTCGGGGTCGGCGACCAGCATCAGGTCAGGCTGCGGGAGGTTCACGTCGTCCAGATCGTCGGAAAGGCGAAGCGGCCCCTGGCTCACGACCTGGACACGGTCCCCAAGGATGCGCTGAAATCGCCTCGCCAAGTGCGAGACTGCCGCGGCGTGAGGTGGGTTGATGGTCATGGTGAAGAGCTGACCGTCGAGCAGTTCGACATGCTGGTCTCCGTCGATGATGCCGGCACGCTCCATCGTGCGCAGTTCGCGATAGGTAAGGCGGCGCACTCCGAACGCGTCGGCAAGTTCTCGCTGCAGATCCCGTTGCGTCAGAACACCCATGCGATCCGTCGCCAGTATACCACGAACCGGGCGCCAACACCTGCCAACACCCGCGTCAACTGGTCCATCAGTCCACTTACCGGTTACTATCACGAGAGTTGCCGCCGGTGACCGGTCGGACTCGGGTCGCCCAACGAGCAAATACGGGAGTGCCGCCATGCAAACCGAGCAGTCCGCCAACCGCGCGGGCGTTCGCTACGAACCCAACGACAGGCCGCCCAAGGCGCTGACCTTCGGCCTCGGCCTGCAGTTCACGATTCTCTGCATCGCGGGCGTGGTGCTGACGCCGGCGATCGTGGTGCGTGCCGCCGGCGGCAGCGAGACCTACCTGTCGTGGGCGGTGTTCACGGCGGTCGCCGTGTGCGGCATCACCACCGTGATGCAGGCGGTACGGGTCGGCCGCATCGGCGCCGGCTACGTGCTGCTGATGGGTACTTCCGGGGCATTCATCGCGGTGTGCGTGGCCGCTCTGGCAAAGGGTGGTCCGGCGATGCTGGCCACCCTGGTCCTGATCTCGTCGCTGTTCCAGTTCGCGCTGGCGGCACGGCTGTCCCTGCTGCGCAGGATACTCACGCCGACGGTGGCGGGCACGGTGATCATGCTGATCGCGGTCACGGTGATGCCGATCGTGTTCGACATGCTGACCGACGTGCCGGAGGGTGCGCCGCCCCTTGCCGCGCCGGTCAGCGCCCTGGCGACCGTGCTGGTCATTACCGGGATTGCCCTGAAGGCTACCGGTCCGCTACGCCTCTGGGCGCCGGTGACCGGGGTGGTGGTCGGCTCGGTGGTGGCCGGCTTGTTCGGACTCTACGACATGCAGACGGTCGCGCAGGCGGGGTGGATCGGCATCCCGAATACCGCGTGGCCCGGGCTCGACCTGAGCTTCGGGCCGGTGTTCTGGGGTCTGCTGCCTGCCTTCGTGTTCGTGACCCTGGTCGGCGCCATCGAGACCATCGGCGACGGCGTAGCCATCCAGCGCGTGTCGTGGCGCCGCCCACGGGCGGTGGACTTCCGCGCCGTGCAGGGCGCGGTGGCCGCCGACGGCGCCGGCAACCTGCTGTCGGGCCTCGCCGGCACCGTGCCGAACACCACCTACTCGACCAGCGTTGCGGTAACCGAGCTCACCGGCGTGGGGGCGCGCGGCGTCGGGGTCGCCATCGGCGTCATATTCCTGGCGCTGGCCTTCCTGCCCAAGGCGCTCGCCGTGGTGCTGGCCATTCCGCCCCCGGTGGCGTCCGCCTACATCGCGGTGCTGCTGGCGATGCTGTTCGTCACCGGCATGAAGATGGTCATCCAGGACGGTGTCGACTACCGCAAGGGCCTGGTGGTCGGAGTCTCTTTCTGGGCCGGCGTCGGCTTTCAGGGCGGCGTGATCTTTCCCGAGTACTTCGCGGAGTTCGCCGGCGGCCTGCTGCAGAACGGCATGACCGCGGGCGGCCTGGTGGCGATCCTGATGACCCTGTTCATGGAACTGACCGCGCCGCGCCGGCGCCGCCTGGAAGTCGAAGCCGATTTCGCCAACCTGCCGAAGATCAGCGAGTTCCTCGCCACCTTCGCGAAGCGCAACGGCTGGGATCAGGCGATGGCGCGGCGCCTCGACGCGGCCGGCGAGGAGACACTGACCTCCCTTGTCGAGCAGGAAGGCACCAACGGCGATGCCGCCGAACACCGGCGCCTGCTGCTCGTGGCCCGCAAGGAAGACGGCGGCGCCGTGCTGGAGTTCATCGCCTCCACCGGACAGGAGAACCTCCAGGACCGCCTCACCCTGCTCGACGCCCACTCCGCGGAGGTGCCGGAAGAGCGGGAGATATCACTGCGGCTCCTGCGCCACCTTGCCTCGTCGGTGCGCCACGAGCAGTACCACGACACCGAAATCGTCACCGTGCACGTCGATCCCCCGCCGAAGTCGTAACGCGACGCACGGTTGCCCGCGGGACGTCGCAAGCCTACCGCCTGACCGCGCGCGGGTTTCCTGCCTTCCGCCGATTGGAGGTTCCGTAGCGGCCGCCGCCGCCGCGCAGCCGCGGGTCGAGCAGGTCGCGAATTGCGTCGCCGAACATGTTGATGCCGTACACGACGATCGTCAGGCACAGGCCCGGCCAGATCGCCAGCCGCGGCGCGATCGTCATGTACTGGCGCCCCTCGCGGCTCAGCATGCCACCCCAACTCGGCACATCAGGTGGCAGACCGAAGCCGAGGAAGCTCAGCGAGGCCTCGGCCACGATGATGGCGCCGATGGTGATCGAGAAGATGATGATGATCGGCGGCATGACGTTGGGCAGCACGTGCCGGAGCAGGGTGATCGACTATGCACGTGCCAGGAAGGTGACGGCTCAATACGACATCGAGGATCTTCGGCACGACGTGGAGACTATCCGAAAATAGCCGAGCCCCAGCGAATGCGCGCAGGCGGCGCAGTCAGGGAGCTTGGCATCGCGGCGGGTCGGTGCCGATTGGTCGCGACACGGCGACGTGTCCGCGGTCACTTTGCTGCGGCTATTGCGGCTTCGCGTGTCACGAAGCGGCTGCTCCACCCCCGAAGCGACACTTGGCATGGTGCTCGCGTCCGGACGAACTCCATGCTCCCACGTTTCCGCGGCAACGTGCAGCGCCGCGTGCGCGGCAGTGGAGGGCGGCTCCGACGCCGCCGGGCCGGCCGTCCGCGTTTCCGCGCAACCGCGCCGCGTCTCGTCGGCGGCCTCGCGGGCCGCGAGTGTGTCCGCCTGCACGTGCACGGTCACCTGGAAGCGGTCGGCGGAGTTGCCCGGATCGAGCCCGCCGGCCAGCGCGCTCTCCGCCACCAGCCCGAGCGCATCGGCCCGCCGTTGTGCGATCGTGGGGTCGTCGCCGTCCGCCGGCGCCGGAACCTGCTCCAGTGCCGCCTCCACGGCGCGCATCAGCACCGCTCCTACCTCCGGCGGCAGGCGCCCGCGCAGCATCACCATGCCGTCTTCGTCCACCTGCATGCTCAACATCCGGCTCTGCAGCAGCATCTGCTCGGCATTGGGTTGCGCATCGCGATCCGCCTGCCGCCACGCCCGCACCAGCCGCTCCACCTGTGAGGCGGTGGCGCGCAGGGCCAACGCCAACAGCGGCGCTTCAGTGGCCGGCGTCGCGACCCGGGTCAGGGCGCGCACCTTCGAGTAGGACAACTGGCCGCGCGCCATGGCCGCGGCGATGTGGTTCAGGTCGGCCAGCGCGGCGGCCACGCGCAGCTTCTCGCGCGCGGCGCCGAGATCGAGGCCGGTGCGCCAGTTCAGCCAGTGGGCGCAGGAGCGCCAACCCTCCCAACCGTACCCGCGGTCGAACTCGCGCAAGTGGCACAGCAGTTCGTAGGTGGCGGCATCAATGCGCGCGGCCAGCTCGGCGATCTGGTCGCCGAGGCGAGCCAACTCGGGCCCCTGCCCCGGATCCCCTCGCATTGCTGCACTGTCTCCAGGCTTGCGGTCTGCCGCCGCCGCCCGAGCGGCGGAGAGTGCGTCCTCGTCCGGCTGCTGGATCATCACCGTCGGTTCAGGCCGGTCCATCGTCGTCGCGTGGCGTGCAAGTGTGATCGTGTCGGATTTCATGATGAGCCATCGTACACCCGGTTTTCACACGCCCCTTGACGGCTCCTGGAGGCCCCGGAACCCGATTCCGGTGGGTTTCCGTCAAAATTCGTGCCGGCCAGCCGTGGGGGCCCGTTACGCGCGTGCTGAGCGGAATTTTGTCAGGGCCGAGGCTGCTGCCGAAAAGTGCGCCGCAAAGTGTGTCAACCCCTGACGGGAAGAAATCGGAAGAAATTCGAGTTTTCTGTGACACACGAATCGCGGCATCAAGGTGCAGCAATGTTCCTGCGGTCATTCGGCACGGACGTTCCCAAACCAGGCGATGTTGGTAGGATGGCCGGGTAGCGAATGGATGGGATTGGTAGTGCGCTGACCGCACAGGTCCGCGCGCGGATGGATGCGGATGAACAGCTTGACGTGGAGGCGGGATTGCTCGTGCTCGCGGCGCTCGAAGGCGGCGAGGCGCTGGATCGAGCCCTGGTCGAGGATGCGGGCGGCCGCGAGCCACGGTCAGCAGCGGAGCCGGATCCGGTCCACGCGCAGGTTAGGCGGGCGTACCTCCACACGATTTCGGTGCGGGGATTTCGCGGCATCGGGGCCGAGTGCGATTTGTCGATACCCACGGGCCCCGGGCTCACCCTGGTCGTCGGGCGCAACGGCAGCGGCAAGTCGAGCTTCGCGGAGGCCCTGGAGCTGCTGCTGACCGGCGAGAACCGCCGCTGGGAGGACCGATCGGCGGTCTGGAAGGCCGGGTGGCGCAATCTGCACTGGGAGGGGCCGGCGGCGATTGCGGCGACATTGGCGGTGGAAGGCAGGCGGCAACCGCTTGTCGTGCGAAGGGAGTGGCCGCCGGGTTCGGACCTGTCCGCCGGTGCCGACAGCGCCGGTGGCGTTCAGGGAGACAGCGTCCGCGCCGCGCTCGGCTGGGACGAGGCTGTCGCGGCGTACCGCCCGTTTCTGCCCTACAACGAACTGGGCTCGATCCCCGACCGCGGCCCGGCCGAACTGTACGACACGATGTCGGCGGCGCTGGGGCTCGATGCCCTCGTGGCCGCCCGCGGGCGGTTGCGCGAGCGGCGAAGCGAGCGCCAAAAGCAGGTGCGCACCGCCGAGTCCGGGCGTCGCGAGTGGTATGCACAGGTAGAAGCGCTCGACGATGAACGGGCGCGGACCTGCGCGCAGGCGATCAGCAAGCCGAAGGTCGCGTCGTGGGATCTCGATGCCGTGGAATTGGTTCTGGAGGGTGCAATCGAACCGGAAGGCGAGGGGGAGATCGCCCGGTTGCGCGGCCTCGCGACCGTTGCGGTGCCGGGCGCCGGCGAAGTGCAGGCCGCGGCGGCCCGATTGCGTACCGCGGCCGCGGACGCACGCGCTGCCGAGCAGACCGATGCCGGCCGCGCCCTGCAGATCGCGGACCTGCTGCACCGCTCGCTCGCCCTGCACGCGGCACACGGCGACCGTCCGTGCCCGGTGTGCGGCTCCGGCGAGCTGACTTCCGCATGGCGGTCGCGGACCGAGGCCGAAGTGCAGCGCCTGCGTACCGAGGCGGAAGCGGCACAGCGCGCCGGCCAGGCGCTTGCCGCCGCGCGGCGCAGGCCCTGTTGTCCGCGCCGCCGACCATTGTGCGCGGAACCGCCCCTCCCACGGTCGACGTGGACGCACTGCTGCGCGCCTGGGAACGCTGGGCCGATACACCGTCCGACGCACCGGACGAACGGTTGATCGATCACCTGGAGGCGGAGCACCGAAATCTTGCCGCCGCTGCCCATGTACTCCGTGAGCAAGCCGCCGCCGCCCTGGAGCGCCTGGAGGAAGCCTGGCGCCCGCTGGTCGCCACGCTGCGCGGGTGGCTGCCGGCGGCGCGCCAAGCCGAGCGCGCGGCCGCGGCGGTCCCGGCCCTGTCGAGCGCGGAGAAGTGGCTCGACGCGGAGACGGACCGGATCAGGGCCGAGCGGTTTCGTCCCATCGCGGAACGGGCCGCGGAGGTGTGGGCGTCGCTCAGGCAGAACAGCAGCGTATCGCTCGACCGCCTGGAGCTCGAAGGTGCGGCCACCCGCCGTCATCTCGTTCTGGACGTCAGCGTCGACGGGACCGATGGCCAGGCACTCGGCGTGATGAGCCAGGGCGAGATCCACTCGCTTGCGCTCAGCCTGTTTCTGCCGCGGGTGCTGCTGCCGGAATCTCCGTTCGGCTTCGTCGTGATCGACGATCCGGTGCAGGCGATGGACCCGGGCAAGGTCGACGGCCTCGCTCGCGTGCTCGCCACCGTGGCGCAGGAGCGGCAGGTCGTCGTCTTCACGCACGACGAGCGCCTGCCGGAATCGGTGCGCCGGCTGCAGATTCCGGCGCACGTCATCGAAGTGGTACGGCGACTGCGCTCCGAGGTGGCGTGCCGCGCCATCGGTGACCCGGTGACCCAGTACCTGAGCGATGCCCGCGCGCTGCTGCGCACGGACGACCTGCCGGCGGGCGCCGCGGCACGGGCGGTGCCGCTGTTCTGCCGCCTGGCCATGGAGGCGGCGTGCGCGGACGCCTTCCGCCGCCGCCGGATTGGGCGCGGTGAGCCGCATGCCGGCACCGACGCAGCGCTGAACGACGCGCGCACCCTGATGCACAAGCTGGCGCTTGCCCTGTTCGACGACGCCGGCCGTGCCGGCGAAGTGCTGGCCCGAATCAACCGCACCGACCGAGACTGGGCCGACACCGTCACTTGGGCGAACCGCGGAGCGCACGGGCCCGGCGCCGCGGCCACCGGCCTGCCGCCGATGGTCAGCGCTACCGATCGCCTGGCGCAGTGGCTGTGCAGGCGCCCGTGACCGCCATGACGCCGGCTCAAATCCTCGCCGCCGCGGACACGCTGGCCGGACCCGGGCACAGCGGCCGCCCGCACGGCTGGCCGCGGGTGGTGGCGGTACTCGCCCGGCACGCGATCGAGGAAGCGCTGCGCCAATACTGGGCCCTGCGCGAGCCGGGCATGGAGGGCTGCACCTGGCACGCGCAACTGCTGTGCCTCACCGCCTACCTGAGCAACCGTGAACTCGCGCGTGAGGCCGCCGCCGCGTGGACCGACCTGAGCCGCGCCTGCCACCACCACCCGTACGAACTCGCCCCGACCGCCAACGAGCTGCGCGCCCTCCTGGACATAGCCCACCGCTTCGCCGCCGAAGTCGCCCGTCAGGCCGCCCCCCACCGATCGCGGTCCGGCTAACGCTCCTTCACCCAGGGCTGCGGCGTGGTGTATCCCAGGTCGGCATAGGGATCCGCCCCGCGCACCGGCACCACGCCGCGGTAGTTCCGCTCACCGCCCCAGGTCAGCCACGTCGACGCGCTGCAGTAGTGGAAGGTGAGGGCCGGGCGGTAGCGGTCGCTGTGGTTCTTGCGCGAGCTGTGCAGCAGGTAGCCGCTGAAGAACAGGACGCTGCCGGCGGTCATCTCGATCGGGATCGCTCCGGTCTCGTCGAAGCCGCGCGCGACCGGATTGCTGTCGACGTCCGGCAGGTCGTGGGCGTAGCGTTCGTAGATCACCCCCGACTTGTGGCTGTCCGGCAGGATCCACAGGCAGCCGTTCGCCACCGTCGCGTCGGTCAGCGCGATCCACACGCCGGTCAGCGAACGGTCGCGGGTCGGGATCGGGTGCTCGTCCTGGTGCCACGGGCTGCCGCTGCCGCCGGGAGGCTTTACCACGAACATGCTCTGCATGCACTTGTAGGCGCCGTCCCAGAACGGCACGGAGGCGCCAACGACATGGTCCAGGACCTCGCAGATGCCGGAGTGGGTCATGGCGTCGCGCACCACCGCGCTGTAGACATGCGGCTGCCCGAGGTACATATGGCGGCCGAGAAGCCGTTCGTCATCCTCCGGCCAGTCGACCGGCTCGATCTCGTGCCGCCGGGCCACCCCCTCGGTAGGCGAACGCGAGTAGTCCCCCCGATTGATCCTGCGCAACTCACGCGTAATCTCGGCGCGGGCGGCGTCGTCCACCAGGCCGGTAACCAGGACGTACCCGCTCTCGACGTAGGATCGCCGCAATTCGTCGCCCGACCTCTGCACCGGATCGAACTTCGCGATCGTCATCGACTCGCCGCCTCCCGCAACTCCACCGGCACGGGCAAGGGAGCCACGAACGCGCCGGCCCCGTCAACGCCGGCATGGCACGAGTTGGCAGCGCACGCCCACGCCCGCCAAGCCGCCTTCTGCCGGTACCACGCACACACTTCTACCATCCGAGCCGATTGCGTACACTGAACCATGTGGAGGCGGTGTCAGCGTCGAGATCGCTGGCAATACCGCGCCCGTGGAAGTGTTTGAATGAAGACTGAGACTGCGAGTCAGCACATCGAGGTCACTCCGGGAGTGTGTGGCGGGAAGCCCCGCATTACCGGGCATCGGATCACCGTTGCCAACATCGTCATCTGGCATGAGCGGCTTGGCAAGAGTGCCGATGAGATTGCCACCGAGTATGACCTGACCCTTTCCGACGTGTATGCGGCCTTGGCTTTCTATTTCGATAATCGTGAGGCAATCGACGAGTCCATCGCGATGAGTAAGGCGCTCGTTGCCAACCTGCGGAAGAAGAACGTTTCCCAACTCGCCAAGAGAATTCAGGAACCAACCAGCCATGGCGAGGATCCGGTTCTACACTGATGAGCAGGTTGCCAGAGCAGTGGTCACGGGCCTTCGTCGGCGCGGCGTGGATGTCCTTGTGGTGGGCGAGATCATTCGCGGCCTGATGGTGATCCACGAGGTGCTGGAAGCCGACGAGATGGCAGGTCGCGTGGAGTATCTTTGAGCCAGGAGCAGCCCATGGCCGACGTGGATCGATGGATTTGCGCCGCGTGTCGCGTCCCTATGATGTAGCGTGAGGATGAGCAACGGCGCCCTGAACTGGACCGCGAGATGGGATACGGCCCGCTGGACATTCGAAGCCCGAGGGAGGTCGGACTATGACGACCACGCGAGAGAAGACAGGTTTCGACTGCGTAAAGACCACGCGCGAGATTCGTGATCGCCTCAGTGTCGAGTTGGTCGGGATGTCCGCTGAAGACCGGGGCCAGTGGCTCGATAGCCGGGATTTCTCGGACCCGCTCCTGCGCCGCCTCGCCAACCGGCTGCGGCCACGGGAAGGTCGAGGCGGCGAGTCCGCTCCGGCGCGCTCGACCGGCAGCCCCGTGCCCGACGCGATTCCGTCCGTATCCCGCCAAGAAGCAAGTGATGACGAACACCGTCTACATTCCTAAGCCAATGCGTACCCAGCAGGCGATCCGCGCCGAAGGGCGGCTGCCCGAGATCCTGGCAGACGGGTTCGTAAGCCCATGATCACACGCGTCGAGGCGCTCAATTTCCGCTGTCTGCGGTACGTGCACCGTCCGATGAACTCGTTCCACGTATTGGTCGGCCCGAACGCATCCGGCAAGACGACGTTCCTGGACGTCATCGGGATCCTGGGTGACATCGTGTCAGGCGGGCTGGATCCCGCCCTGTCCGAGCGCACACCCAACCCGCAGGATCTGCTGTTCGGACGCCGCGGCAGCCGACTCGAACTCGCGGTGGAGGCGACCGTGCCCGACGCCCTTTGCCAACCCGGTGCGCAGCAGTGGAACACGGTTCGCTATCAGGTAGCGCTCGGCTACGATGACACCGACCGCCAGTTCGAGTTCAAGGCTGAGACGCTGCTGTTGAAGAAGGCCACCGAATCCGGGCCGAGTCAGCGCGAATTGTTCCCGACGCCACCGGCGCCGCCCGAGTCGCTGTTGGACAGTATCAAGCAGCGCGACAACAAGGTGTTGGTCAACAAGGCGGCGGGTGGCAACGACAACTTCTACAACGAGTCCAGCCCCGCAAACCGAAGCTGGGCGCCGTCGTTCAAACTCGGGACGCAGCGGTCGGCGCTGGGCAACCTTCCGGCCGACCAAAGCTCGTTTCCGACGGCGACGTGGTTTCGGGAGTACCTTGGCGCCGGCATTCAGCGGTTCACCCTCAACAGTGCCGCGATCCGAAAGCCGAGTCCGCCGACGCGGGCCGCCGGATTCCTGCCCGACGGGTCCAACGTCTCCTGGGTCGCCAGGCGCCTCCGACAAAACGACCCCGCGCGCCACGCCGCGTGGATCGCGCATCTGCGCACGGCGCTGCCCGACCTGGAAGACATCGAGGCGGTGGAGCGGCCCGAAGACCGCCATTGTTATATGGTGTACCGGTATGCTGGCGGCTTGTCCGTGCCGTCCTGGCTGGTCTCCGATGGCACGCTGAGGTTGACCGGTCTCACCCTGCCGGCCTATCTGCCCGATCTGGAAGGTGTCTTCCTGGTTGAGGAGCCGGAAAACGGCATCCACCCGAAGGCGGTGGCCACGGTGTTCGATTCGCTGTCCTCGGTGTATGGCGCTCAGGTGTTGATGGCGACCCACTCACCGGTCGTGCTCAACGCGGCGAATACGGAAGACGTGCTGTGCTTCGCGCGCGACGATACGGGTGCGACCGACATCGTCTCCGGTACCGAACATCCTCACCTGCAGGCTTGGCGCGGCGACGCAGACCTCGGCACCCTGCTTGCGGCCGGGGTACTGGGATGACCCGCCGGGACCTCGTGGTCCTCGCCGCCGACAAGGACATGGAACACGCGTTGCGCGGGCTGCTGTCGCGCTACAAGTCGCTGCCCATCCGGCAGGTCGCGTTCGACATCTTCGTACACCCGCAGCATGATGCCGCTTGCGCAACGCGTGGCGTTCCGTTCCTGTCCCAGACCCTGTCGCGTCTGAACCGGGCGCACCCCAAGAAGCACGACGTGTTCGTGCTCGACTTCCTAAACGACGCCGACACCGTCCGCGAAGCGTTCGCGGACTTCTACCGGGCGACCATCCTGGCCGACGAGACCGATCCCAACAAACTGCACGACCTGCAGGCCGACCTGGACGCTGCCCAGGTCTACTCCGAGGAGCAGGTAGAGGAGCTGGCGCGGCGCTATCTCGGCGGTGCCGAGCGCGACCAGCTCGATCCAATCCTCGATGACTGCGTGGCGGTGTACCTGCGCGACCTGGACGAGGACGGCCAGGTGGAGTTCAAGGGCAATGCCAAGGCCTTCATTCGCACCTACGGCTTCCTCTCCGCGGTGCTGCCGTACAGCAACGCCGGCTGGGAGCAGCGCTCGATCTTCCTCAACCTCCTGGTGCCGAAGCTGCCGGCGCCCGAGGAGCCGGACCTTGCCAAGGGGATCCTGGATGCCATCGACCTGGACAGCTACCGGGTGGAGAAACAGGCGATGCAGAAGATCCTGCTGCCGGACGAGGACGCCGAGATCGGCCCGGTACCCACATCCATCGGCGGCTCCCGCCCGGAACCGGAGCTGGATCAACTCTCCAACATCCTGCGCACCTTCAACGACCTCTTCGGCGATGTCCAGTGGGAGGACGGCGACCGCGTGCGGCAACTCATCACCGAGACCATCCCATCCCGCGTCGCCGCCGACACCGCGTTCCGCAACGCCCGCCAGAACTCCGACCGCCAGAACGCCCGCATCGAGCACGACAAGGCGCTGATGCGCGTAATGACCGCCGTAATGCGCGACGACACCGAGCTGTTCAAGCAGTTCATGGACAACGCCAGCTTCAAGCGCTGGCTCACCGACACCGTCTTCTTCCTCGCCTACGAGCCGGCCATCACGTTGCAATCTGGTAAGTGACATCCAGAGGGCGCTCGGCGAGGTCTCTGATTTCCGTGATCGGGCGCCGGTTGACGTCTACTCTTTGGTATGCATCGTCGATATTCCTGTTGACAAAACGCACACGATGAGTGATGGTTGATCGCGAACGTCGGCTTAGATCGTCTAGAACCGTCAATTTACGGAGCAACGGAGAGTTTGAGGTGAGCGTGTTATCTCCACGGACGAGCAAGGCCAGTGCCAGTGCGAGAGCAACTGCGTTTGCGATCGTGACGACTCAGGAAACAGATGGTTAGAGCCACCGCCGGACGAGACGACTCCGCTTGGTTCAATGTCTTTATTGCGACTCGTTCCACGGTGGCGTACTGCCTCCACTATCAACACATGTCGTCGATCCGTGTTCCCGCAGACGACGAGAAAACAGCGTGAGTGCGATAGCATGTCTGTCGGACGGCCAAATCGAGGGAATTGCGCAACTGCTTGGAGACTGTGGTACAGGAAGTGAAATCGACCGGACTCTCGACAGCTGCGGAATATTGGACAATTCTGGTGAGTCTACCAAATGGAAACGGCTCTACTACGTATTTCTCGACTTGCAGAAAGAGGATGAGTGTGCGAATCGAGTGCTCGATTTCATTCGTGCTTTTTTGAGTCCAGTTCGTTTCGTAGGACGCAAAGATGAGTTTGTTGAGTATCTCTCAAGTTTGAATGAATATCTGTCGTTCTCCGGGATAGAATTCGGTGCTGACGGAAATTATAGGCGACAACAGGTTGCACGTACGCTTGATGAGGCGGAACAGCGTGTGCAGAGGATACGTTCCAAGTTCAAGGATCGACTTCTGCATCCAGAGGTTCTGAAATACTGTCGGACCGAGCTGATGCAGGATAACTATTTCCATGCAGTATTCGAGGCGACCAAGGGTTTGGCGCAGCGAATTCGCGATATATCGGGATATCAAGCAGATGGTGCTGTTCTCGTGGATCGCGTATTCGCTATAGATCGTCCATTGCTGGCAATTAATTCGCTACGCACTGAGACGGAGAAGTCGCAGCATAAGGGACTCGCAGCTCTACTAAAGGGCTGTTTTGGAGCGATTCGAAATCCACTGGCACACGAGCCAAGAATCCTGTGGTCCGGAGAGGACGATGCAGCAGACTACTTATCGCTAATTTCCTTGCTCCATCGGAAACTCGATGATTGCGTCCCCACGCGACTCGGAGACTCGGAGTGACAGCGGGGTTCGAGAACAGGGCGAATTTGCTTGCCGCGAATCGCGGTATACCCTCAGTGACCTGAAGCAAGAAGGGACGGGGAGTTCAAGGCAATGCCAAGGCATTTTTCCACATCCGTGGGCACACATCTTCAAGCGCTGGCTCATTGGACATCGTTTGTGGGAGTCGCCGTAGGCATCGCATAGCGACCGATCAACGGATAGGATACAGATTAATCAGGCACACGGAGGACGAATGAGACCAACCGAGATCATTTTCGAAGTAACCGAGGCGGCCGAGGGTGGATACGACGCCAGAGCGCTCGGGTACAGCATCTTCACGCAGGGGGAGGACTGGAACGACCTGAAAGCTATGGTGAGAGATGCCGTGCTCTGCCACTTCGAGGAACCCGACGTGCCGCGAGTGATCAGGCTGCATCTCGTCCGGGAGGAAGCGATCGCGGTATGAAGCTGCCCCGCGACCTCTCTGGGAGTGAGGTTGCCAAGCGCCTGGACAGCCACTACGGCTACCGTGTGATTCGAACCAGAGGTAGCCACATGACCTTGGAATTGACGGTTGGCGGGACACCCACCATGTGACGGTGCCTCGGCACCACGACATCCGCGTGGGAACGCTGAACGCAATCATCGGCGACGTGGCGGAGTTCCTCGGCCTGCCCAGACAAAAGGTGCGCGGCACGCTGTTCGGTTGAGTAAACATATGCCGCGCAGCCAGTGCGTCTGGTCCTGCGAGCGACACTCGAACACGTCCACCACATCGCGGCGGGGCCGGGAGGGCCGGTGACAGGTAGCTGGCAATCACTCCGTGACGAAGGGAGACGGCCGCTGCATCAGGAGGCGGAGACCGGGTAGGTCTCGCGCCGGACGCTCGTTGATCGCATCCCACGCTCCGGCAGCTTCGGGAGACAGCACGAAGTCGGTCCGATCCGCGAGCACTTGGCGGGCTGCTGCGGCGCGGTCGATCAGCGCACGGTCCTCCGGGGTAGCCCTGACTTCGATACGCTCATTGCGACGGCGGTTCTGGTCAGCCTGCATTGTTCGGCCAATGTACGGCATGGGACGGCTCGCCGGCATCTGTCGCTGAATGTTCTGCTGCTTCGGATCGCGCCGACTCGCTGCACCGGGCTGTGATAGGATTGCACCATGCGAGATCGCTCGGACAACCTCGGTTTCGGCCCGCGGTCCTGAGCAGCGACGGAATCGTGGCTACGGCAAGCGGGCCGGAACAAATAGCCGAACTGTTGCCTCTCAATGGTAGGTGTAGCGCAGAGGAGTATCTCTGGTTGAGCGCGCGAACCAACCACCTCGTCGAACTCGCCGAGGGATCCATCGAAATTCTGCCCGTCCCGACCGACAGGCATCAAGCGATGGTCGAGTTCCTGTTTCTGCTGCTGTACGACTACGCTTCACGAACCGATGGCAAGGCACGATTCGCGCCCCTCCGGCTTCGGATCGCCGAAGGGCGCTTTCGGGAGCCGGACATCCTCTATCTCCGCGCCGCGGACGACGGGCGGCGTGGCGAACGGTTCTGGACCGGTGCCGACCTGGTGATGGAAGTGGTAAGCCCGGACGACCCCGCGCGCGACCATGCGACGAAGCGCAACGAGTACGCGGAGGCGGGGATCGCGGAATACTGGATCGTGGATCCGCAGGACGAGACGATAACCGTGTTGCGGCTTGCCGGACAGGTCTACGTCGAGCACGGCCGGTTCGTCCGCGGACAGATGGCGAACTCCGCATTGCTCGCCGGTCTCTCAGCCGACGTGACCAGCGCGCTCGATGCGGAATGAACCGTCGCGCCGTAATCCTCCTGGTGCCGTTCGCTGCGGCGGTCAGGTCGCGATGGTGCGTACTCCGTACGTGGGGATGTTCCGGTCGCGGGTGACCAGGATAAGGCACTCGGCCTGGGACTGCGCGACCAGGAAACGGTCGAAAGGGTCGCGGTGGTGCATCGGGAGCGCGGCTGCCTGTTCGGCGTGGTGGTAGGTCAGCGGCAGGTGGGTGAAACCCTTGCTGTCAACCATGGCAGCCAGATTGTCGGGTGCGGTCAACGTGCCCTTCGCCTTCTTGACGGCGATTTCCCAGCCGGACACGGTGCTGACGAAGACGTCGTTGCGCGGATCGGCGATGGCCGCTGCATTGTCAGGTCTGGTCCGGATAGATCTTCGATCCTTCGATTTCCGCGATCAGCTCTTCGTCCTCGTCGTCGAAGTCCGGCGCCATCCGGATCTGGCCCTCAAGCCCTCCCGGCACTCGCTCGCGCATGCGTTCGCGGTAGGGCAGCAGGTTCAGCCAGGGCTTGCCAGCCTTGCAGATTACGATCTCCTCGCCCTGCCACGCCAGCTCGGCCAGCCGCGAGAGTTGCGACTTCACCTCATGCATGTTTACCCGCATCTGCGCGTCCCAATAGCTAAGTTGAGCAGAGTCTATTGCGGCGCTTGCGACGATGTCCACTCGGCTGCGGCGGCGCGCCCATCGGTGTGCCGTCGGCCGGCGGCACCGCGGCAAGTATATCGGCTGCCGAGCCTGCCGGTTTGCCCGTTGACCTGATGGCGCGAGCGGGGCACAGTTGCAACTGTCGAGCAAGGACATGGCCGTGACCAGCAACCCCGCACCGGTGGCACACAGCTCCCAGGACGCATTGCACGCCCTGTTGTGCGAGGTACTGCCGCCCCAGGGCGCCTGGAGTGACGATGCCTACCTGTGGCTCACCGACCACAGCAACCGCCTGATCGAGCTTACCGATGGCCTCGTAGAGGAATTGCCCGTGCCCACCTTCACCCATCAAGCCGTGCTCGCGTTCCTCTACGACCTGTTCCGTGACTATCTCAAGGCCCGCGGCGGAGTGGTGATGTTTGCCGCGTTGCGCGTGCGAATCCGTCCAGGCAAGTTCCGCGAGCCGGACCTGATGCTGTTGCGCGACCGTGCGGACCCTCGCTGCCAGGACCGCTACTGGCTTGGCGCTGACTTGGTGGCCGAGGTGGTCAGCCCGGACAATCCTGATCGCGACTTGGTGGAAAAGCGCATGGACTACGCGGAGGCGGGCATCCCGGAGTACTGGATCGCCGACCCGCGTGATGAGACGATTCGGGTCCTCACGCTGCAGGACACCGGGTATACCGAGCACGGCGTGTACCGCCGCGGTCAGACGGCGGCGTCGCCGCTGCTGGCAGGCTTCGCCGCCGAAGTGAGCGCCGTGTTCGACGCCCCGACCGTCGGCGCGTGAGATTCACTGTCAGCCCGGCCGACTTCTCGCGCGCCGATCCCGACGCAACCGACCCCAACAAGCTGCACGACCTGCATGACCACATGGGCGCTGCGCTTTCTCTCCGCGGTGTTTCTTACTTCCAGTAACGCTGGCTGGGAGCAGCGCTCGATCTTTCTCGACCTCTTGGTGCCGAAGCTGCCGGCGCCCGAGGAGTCGGACCTTGCCAAGGGATCCCAGACGCCGTCGACCTGGACAGTTACCGGGTCGAAAAGACAGGCGATGCAGAAGATCCCGCTGCCGGATGGGGCCGCCGAGATAGGCCCGGTGCCGACGTCGGCCAGTGGCTCAGCTCCCGCCCGGAGGCGTAAAAGGATCGGCTACCCAACATCCTGCGCACGTTCAACGAGCACTTCGGCGACATACAGTGGGACGACGGTGACCGCGTACGGCAACTCATTATCGAGACCATCCCCGCCGGTGTCGCCGCCGACACCGCGTTCCGCAACGCGCGCCAGAACTCGGCCTCCAGAACGCCCGCATCGAGCACAACAAGGCGCTCATGCGCGTGATGACCGCCTTGATGCGCGACGACACCGAGCTGTTCAACCAGTTCATGGACAACGCCAGCTTCAAGCGGGGGCTCACCGACACCGTCTTCTCCCCGCTTACGAGCCGACTACTACGTGAAACCACGGTTCTCGTCCTCTGGATCGCATGCTGTCTAATCCGCTCGGAACTCGCTCGTCCGTAACACGACAGCTAGCAACACTTGCATCCCTCCCAACAATCAACAATAATGGTAATAGTCAATCAAGTCTATCATGGAAGAGCACGAGGTTTTGGAGTCGTTTGAGACCCAGCGTTGGTTGCAGCAACGACAACGGACGGGGAATTGGATTGATGTTGCCGAGACAGATGAGATTCCGTCCGACATCGTCGGTTGGAAGAGGAGCATCCTGCATATGTTTCAGATAGCGTTTGCTCCCGAAATAAGGCGACGTCTATCAATAAAGGAACTCGGTGACGATTTCTTTCTTTCATCTGCTCAGTTGATCCAACCTCCGGACGGTGAAGACGAGGTTCGTCTGAATGAGGAAATTCGTGGGCTCGCGCTTGTTCGAGCTGAACGTACCGTCCACAAGGGAGACCCAGTGTTGCTTCCTGATCTAAAGGGCTTTGTCAGCTTTGGTCTGTCTGATGATGAGCTCGACGCGGCACACTTTACCATGCTTTGGAACGGATCGGGATGGATATTGAGTTTCGACTTCAGATCTGGTAGGGCGAAGTGCGGTGACATGCTGGTGGCAGCAAGGCAGTTCTTGGAGACTTCGAAGCAAGCGGCATCGAAGGAATATGAGAGACCAAGTGTGGACAATCTCTTTAGTGCATGTGAACTTGTATCGAAAGCCCATCTAGTCCTTCATCGGAATCCCGCAACCTCATTGAAGAAGCATCGGGCTGTGAAGAACGAGATAAACCGTTGGCGACGTTATGGGAACGTAAATGAACAATTTGTGCGGCTGTTCAACCGGATTTCAGAGGAGCGTTCACCAGCTAGGTACGATCCAGCCGCTCGGGTTCAGTTGCCGTCTCAATCGGACTTCCAGGTCGTAGCACGTGAGATCGACGAACTCATGGAGTCGGTAGCCCCACGGGTTGATCGATAGTCCAGATCCTGCAGTGTAGCCTATTGCTAGTAGTACCGGCAGAACAGACGCTCGCACTATGTAAGGAACAACTTGTAAGGGTTTCATATTCGGGAGTTAAGTATGGAGATGTTTCGCGTACGATGTTCGGTTCTTGCACTGTTGCGCATGTTGCGCATTTCGGAGTCACTGGCGATCCACTACGACGCTTGTACGTCGCGGGCGTGCGAACTCACGGTATCCAAAGCACACATGCCGAGCAAGCCTTGAGGTGGTCCAAGCTTGCCAGAAGTTCCACAGGGTTCGGGAGTTGGTTTCGCACCCGGAAAGTCGCAGGTAGCCGGCAGGCACTCCCTGATGAACGGCGACGGCCACTGGATCAGTTCGCGGAGTGTGGGTAGATTTCGCGCCGGCCGCTCGTTGATCGCCTCCCACGCCTCGGCAGCTTCGGGAGACAGGACGAACTCGGTTCGATCCGCGAGCACCTGGCGGGCGGCGGTCGTGACGCTGCTCAGGACGAACGCGGTCACGTTGGTACCGGCGGCGGCCACGGCCCGGTCGATCAGCGCGCGGTCCTCCGGAAGGGGCGCGGCACATGCTGCAGCTACGCGCGTCAATCATGCGTTCGCGCTACGCGCAGGACCATGAGCGTTCATTACCCAGCCCTCCCCAACCTGTCGAACTACTGGCTGTCGCATGACCGTGCCACACAACGGGGTCGCACCCCCGGGCACCCCGGTCGGTCAGGGATTTCTTGACAACCACCAACCGGTGCCGCACAGTGTTCCGATTACGGCGGTCCGTAAGCGTGCGTCCGCCGGCGAATCAGGGGGACTGGTATGAAGAAGAGCGTTGCCGTGCTGGCCTTGGCGGTACTTGCCGCGGGTGCGTTTGCGGCGGGTACGGAAGAGGGGGCTGCCGACGTGCAGAAGGTGGTCTGGTGGACGTCGAGTCTGCAGACGGAGTATCGGCCGGCGGTCCAGGAGCTGTTCCTTGACCCGTTGCAGGAGGCGCACCCGGAGGTCGAGCTGGAGCTGGTGTACATGGAGGACTACTACCGCACCACCCAGACCGCGATTCAGGCGGGCGCCGGGCCGGACATCATTCAGCTTGGCGGGCCGGGTTACGCGCTGGAGTACTGGAGCGCCGGCCAGCTGTCCGACATGAGCGACCTTGCCGCCCACTACGGGTGGGAGAGCAGACTGCTGGGATGGGCCTACGAGTCCGGCACCAGCTCGGACGGCTCGTTGATCACCCTGCCGATGCACTACGAGACGCTGCTGCTGTTCTACAACGAGACTTTGTTCGAGAAGTACGACCTGCAACCGCCGGCCAGCCGCGCTGACGTGGAACGGGTCTGCAACGTCGCCGACGAGGAGGATCTAATCTGTTTCTCCCACTACGTTGCGCGCAACCGCTGGCAATTCCCGGCCATGTGGGGCGGCTACGCCGGCCATGACCGGTTCTACGAGGCCAGCATCCAGGAACTGCGCTGGGACCACCCGCTGCTGGTGGAGGCGATGGAGTACTGGAACTCGCAGGTGCAGGCCGGCTGGTGGGGCGGCGACCTGGAGACTTACTACAGCATGGGCTACGCGGACGCCAACAGCGCGCTGATGGAAGGGGACGCGCTGATGATGATCAACGGCACCTGGGTCACCGAGTCGCTCATCTCGATGGAAGCCGAGTCCGGCAACCGCTGGAACTTCGCGCAGACACCGCCCCTGCGTGACGGCGTGGAGCCGGTCTACGAGCTCAGCATCGGCGAGAGCATCGCATTGAGCGCGTCGGCGGAGCATCGCGATGCCGCCGGCACCGTGCTGAACTTCCTGTTCGAAGACGCCACGCGAGCGGCCAAGATTGCCGAATCGACCCGCTTTTCGAGCTGGTTTCCGCCGCTGCACTACAAGGAAGCGGATTTCGGTTCCGACATCGACCCGCGCATTACGAGGTGGATCTCCGAGTTCAGCCTGGAGACCGGGCGCGGCAAGACCGGGTACCCGGTCTGGGGTTACTGGCCGCCGCAGTCCAAGACCTGGGCCGAGCAGGAGATCGTCAAGGTACACAATGGCGACATGACGGCGGCCGATTTCATGGCTGCGTTCCAGGAGGTGTACGCGGCTGACTACGCCGAGGCCGGCATGCCGATTCCCCCGGCGCCGAACACCCGCAGTCCGTGACCGACGCGCGATGCGCGACGGTGTGAGGTAGGAGAACGGCGATGGGCGATGCTGTCGTCGTAGGGACCGCCCCGGGACTGGCCGGGCCCCGGGGCCGCAGGAGTTCATTGGTCGGGTGGACGTTTCTCCTCCCGGTCATCGTGCTGAACCTCGTCGTCATCATCGGGCCTGCCGTTGCCAGCATCTACTACTCGCTGACCGAGTGGTCGGGCCTGGGGGCGACCGAGTTCGTCGGTCTCGGCAACTACGGCCAGTTGCTCCAGGACGCGAATTTCCACAAGGCGTTCGTCAACAACGTCCAATGGACGGTGATGAACCTGACGCTGCCGGTGGGGTTTGGGCTTGTCGGCGCGGCCCTGCTGGCGCGGGCGCGTCGCTTCTCGATGGTCTATCGGGTGGTGTTCTTCATTCCCTACGTGATCGCCAGCGTGGTCAACGTCAACATCTGGCGGCAAATCTACCACCCGCTGAAGGGCGTCGGGCCCTACCTGGCCCAGTTGACCGGGCTTGAGTGGCTCAACATCAAGCCGCTCGGCGACCCCGACCTGGTGCTGTATGCCGTCTACTTCACCAACTTCTGGCACTGGTGGGGCTTCCTGCTGGTCCTGTACCTGGCGGCCATGCAGGCGATCGACGGGGACCTGTACGATGCCGCGGCGGTCGAGGGCGCCAGCGGCAGCCAACAGTTCCGCTTCGTCACCATCCCCGGCATCCTGCCGACCCTGATGTACTCGCTGCTGCAGACCATCATCTGGTCGTTCCTGTCGTTCGACTACGTGTTCCTGATGACCGAGGGCGGACCCGGCAACGCCTCGCTCCTGCTCGCAGTGTACGCGTACCAGAACGCGTTCGCCGACTTCCGAGTGGGCTACGCCGCCTCGATCGGCATGTCGCTGAGCTTCGTGGCCGCCCTGGTGACGCTGCTGTTCGTCATGCTGCGGCGCCGGGGATGGGAGGTATGAGTTCCGCCGCGGTTGCTGGCAGGGGCCGCCGGCGGGTACCGTCGCTGGCGCCGACCTACGTCGTGCTCACCCTGCTGGCCATCTTCTCGCTCTACCCGATCGTCATGCTGTCGTTCAATTCGGTCAAGACCAACCGCGAAATCGGCGCCAATCCTCTGGCGCCGCCGATGGGCGAGATCCAGTTGCTCAATTTCAGCAAGGCCTGGGTGAACGGACGCTACGCCGTTACCATGCGCAACAGCGCCGTCATCTCGACCGGTACCGCGGCCATGGTGCTGGTAGTGGCCGGTCTGGCGGGGTGCTGCGCCGCGCGGCGGCGACGTGCTGCTGGTGGTGTTCCTTGTGTCCTCGGCCATGCCGTTGCTGCTGTTCCTGTTTCCGCTGTTCTTCATGTGGAAGCACCTGGGGCTGATCAACAACCTGGTTGGCGTCATGATCATTCATGCCGCGCGCTTCGCCACCTTCTCCACCTTTCTGCTGCGCTCCTACATGGTGACCATCCCGCGCGATTTCGAGGACGCGGCTCTGATCGACGGCGCCAACCGCCTGCAGGTATTCACCCGCATCATCGTGCCGATCACGAAGCCCGGATTCCTGACCGTGGCACTGATCGTGATGCTGTGGGGATGGAACGAGTTCCTGGTCTCGGTCACGTTCATTCACGATCCGAACCTGAAGCCGGTTGCCACCAGCCTGTACGCGTTCGCCAGCCGTTTCGACCGTGACTGGGCACTGACCAACGCCGCGTCGGTGCTTATGCTGGCCCCGGCGGTGATCCTGTTCCTGATCTTTCAGCGCCAGTTCATCCGGGGAATGACGCAAGGCGCGGTAAAGGGTTAAAGAGCGACCACGAATGATTATGAAGATAAACGGCACACAACTCTACGATCGTATATTGGCTGCCCTGTATGGCGGCGTGATCGGCGATGCGATGGGTGCGCCGACCGAAAACAAGACCTACGCCGATATCGATGCCGAGCTGGGTTGGGTGGCTGACTTCGACACTGGCGGTACCGACGACACCATCCTGCGCGACATCCTGGTGCGCGCGTTGGTCGACACCGGCGGCTATGCAACGCTGGACGACTGGGCTGCGCGTTGGCTGGCCGACTACGACGAAATCTTCGGTGCCAAGCAGAACCGTTTCTTCATCTCGGTGCTGCATACCGCTTTCAAGTTACGCGAATACGACGACCCGCGCGTGGCTGCGCTCGGCAACGTGCCTTGCTCAAGCGCGGCCATGGGGATCGTCCCGGTTGGTATGGTCAACGCGTCAAATCCGCGGCAGGCCGCCCACCAAGCGTACAACTTGGCCAGCCTCATCGACGCGCACAACGCGGGTGTGAGTCAGGACGGGGCGGCGGCAATGGCCGCCGCCATGGCCGCCGCGCTCGCCCCCGACGCGTCGGTGCAGTCTGTGCTGGAGGCGTCGTCGGCGTACCTGTACCCGCGCGGCGCGGCGCCGATGGCCCGCGCGATCGAACGCTCCGCATCCGTCGCAGCGAAAGAGGGGAGCTACGCGCACTACCGGGCCTACGTATACGATCACGCTGGTGAGTTCTTCGCCGCCCGCAAGAAGAATGCCCTGGAGACCGTGCCCATCACGCTGGGTCTGCTGTTGCTGGCGGAGGGCGACTTCGGCGCCGTAATCCCGATGGCCGCGAACTTTGGTCGCGATACCGACACAATGGCCGCCATGGCCGGCGCACTGGCCGGTGCTCTCGGAGGCATGTCAGCCGCTCCATCGGCGTGGATCGACAAGGCTCGACGCTTGGCGGACGCGGACCAGGAAGCACTCGCCGAACAGCTGACCAGACTCGCAATCGACAAGCGGAAGACCGAAGCGCGGCTCGGCGAGGACCTGGACAAGACGCTGTCGGCGAACTTCTGACAGGATCTGACGCGCCACCTTCGCCGCCGAAGTAGCTGCACCATGATGGACGCGGCGCATCCTGCACCTGATGCGCTCCGTGGAGCAGTTCGAGCGCAAGGGCATCGGCGCCATCTTCCAGCTGACGCGCGCGTTCCAGGACGCCATGGGGGTGTCGGTGGAGATGCATCTCGGCAACCTGCCGCCGACGCTCGGGCACCGCATCGACTCGGCGCTGTTCCGGCTGGTGCAGGAGGGTCTGACCAACGCGTTCCGCCACGGCAACGCGTCGCGCGTGCGCATCACCCTGTGGCAGGCGCCGGCCGAGATCCGCGTCAACGTGTGGGGCAACGGCAGCGGCCTCGCGGCGGATGGCGCGGCGGTTCAGGACGGCATCGGCATGTCCGGCATGCGTGAACGGTTCGCCGAGCTCGGCGGCACGATCCGGGCCGGCAACGTGGCCGACGGGTTTCAGCTCAGCGGGGCTATTCCCTACGCCATGGGAGAGATCATGGAATCGGACGGAGCAGCCGGAGCAGACTGACCAGACGGAGCGGACGGTGGAGCGGATCAAGGTTCTGATAGCGGATGACCAGCGGCTGTTCGCCCACGGCATCGAGATAATCCTGCGCAGCCACGCCCGCGACGAGATCGCGGTGGCCGGCATCGCCGAGAACGGCCGCCAGGCGGTGCGCATGGCGGAGCGCCTGCAGCCGGACGTAATCCTGATGGACGTGCGCATGCCGGTAATGGACGGCACCGAGGCGACGCGCCGGATTCACGCCGCGCATCCGAACATCAAGATACTGGTGCTCACCACCTTCGATGACGACGACTACGTGTTCAGCGCGCTCGACGCCGGCGCCATCGGCTACGTGCTCAAGAACGTCAAGCCGGAGCAGCTGGTAACCGCGATCCGCGCCGTCCACGCGGGCGACTACTTCGTGTCCCCCGCGGTCGGCTACAAGCTCGTGCAGCGCGCGCAGGAAGGCGTGCAGAACGAGCGGCGCGACGCGTCGCGGGATCAACGTCCGGGAGGTGGTGGCGTATGCCGCCGCGCGCGGCATTACCGTGGTGCCGGAAAACGAGATGCCAGGGCACTCGGCGGCGATTCTGCGGGCGATGCCGGAGCTGCGTTGCGACCCGGAGGACGGCAGCGCCAACGTGTATTGCGCGGGCAACGAGCGTACGTTTGCCGTAATCGAGCAGATCCTGGCCGAAACGTTCGACCTGTTTCCGTCGGAGATCGTGCACATCGGCGGCGACGAAGCCGACAAGCGGGCGTGGGCACACTGTCCGCAGTGCCGGGAGCGGATGCGTAGGGAGGGGCTCGCGAATCTCGACGAGTTGCAAAGCTACTTCATCGGCCGCGTGGCCGCGATCTTCGCCCGCCCCCGCCGCCGGCTGCTTGGCTGGGACGAAATCATGGACGGCGGGCTGGCGGCATCCGCCGCGGTGATGTACTGGCGCAGCGAGGAGGGCGACGCGGCGTTGGGTGCACGGCTCCGGGGCGCGGCGGAACGGGGCCACCAGGTCGTGATGACGCCGCAAAGCTGCTGCTACTTCGACTACCACCAGGATGCCAACTGGTTCCATGAGCCGTCCGGCTGGATCGGTACCGTCACGCTGCGCAGCGCCGGTTCGCTGGAGCCGATTCCCGACGGGCTGGCCGAGGAACATCACGCCAACATTCTCGGTGCGCAGGGCAACCTGTGGTGCGACCGGATCGCGAGCTTCCCCGCGGCCGCCTACCAGCTGTTCCCGCGCGCGCTCGCGCTGGCCGAGGCTGCCTGGTCGCTGCCGGCCAAGCGCAACTACCGGTCGCTGGCGGCGCGCATCGTGACCCACCTGCCGCGGCTGGCGGCGCTGCAGCTCGACGGGCGCTATCCGGACGGCATCGAATTCCGCCACCAGGAGGGTGTCCTGACGCTGGAGCCCGAGCTGCCGGACGCGCGCATTCACCTTACCCTGAACGGTCCCGCGCCGACGGACAACGACACGATCTACACGGCGCCGTTCCGGGTAATCGGCCCGACGCTGGTGCGCGCGGCAATCGTCAAGGACGACGGCACGCTCGGGAGGTCCAAGTCGTACCTGGCGTGCGACCTGATCGACTGCCGGCGCCTGTCCATGGTGCGTGCGACCGCGGCTCAGCAGCACCACCCGGCCACCGGCGCACTGCAAGCCACCAACCGGGAATTCTGGCTTACCGCTTCCCCGCCGCCCCCGTTTCCCCACGAGTTCGTGTGCGACCTGGGCGCGGAGGAGGAGATCGCCGGCTTCATCTACGAGCCGCGCGCCGACGGCGTCCTCGACGGCAACATCCTGGAGTACGAACTGCTTGTCTCCGGCGGCGATGGCCCGGCCACCGCGGCACGCGGCTCCTTCAGCGGCCGCCGCGAAGTGCAGTACGCGATCTTCGAGCATGCGGCCAGCGGACGCATCGTGACGCTGCGCATCCTGGACGCCGTCGGCGGCGTCTCCGCCATCTCCCGCTTCAAGCCGTTCCGCCGCTGAAACTGAGCGTCGGCTCGTTCAACAGCCCGTCACCAGCCCATGCGGGTGCACAGGTTGGCGATGTGGGCGCGGTGGTGGTGGCCGTGCCAGGCGTAGCTCTGGATGAACCGGCCGACGGTCAGCCGGCCGTCTTCCGGGTGGTGCAGCGTGCGCTGCCGGGCCGGCTCGTCGAGCGCGCGCAGGGTGGCGGTCCAGCGTTGGTGCAGAGCCTCCAGGAGCTGCAAAGATGCCTCCGGCGGGCCGGAACAGTCCGGCAACTCTGCCCACGTTGCCTCGTCGTACGGCTTGATGGTGGGTACATCCTCGGTGAGCGCCAGCTTGGTGCGGATGTAGGCGTTCAGGTGGCTGTCGGGCACGTGGTGCACCACTTGGCGTACCGTCCAGCCGTCCGGACGGTACGGGGTGTCGAGCTGGTCGTCGGAAAGGCCCTGCACTACGGTGCGCAGTTCACCCGGCAGGGCCGCGATGCGGTCGATCCAGCGTTCGTACTTCTCCGGCGTCGGGTGCGGGTCTTCTTCGAACCGCCCGATCGGGTACCTGAGCCGCTCCAGGGCGGCATCCTCTGTTGACACGCGCCCACCATAACGCCAACCGGCGCGTGCCGGCATCCCCCGGCGGGCTCAAGGCTACTCCTCCAGGGCGGCTCGAATGCGGGCAAGAACGTCCTGATTGAACGCCAGCGACACGTGGTTGGCGCCCTCGCCGGCGATGACGGTGGCACCGCTCTCCTCCAGGAACCGGATCTCGGCCTCGCTCAGCCGCCCGACCACGGTGTCTGCCGTGGCGTACGCGTAGATCGCCCTGCTCAGGTCGGTGCCGGCGAGCCGCTCGGTGTAGCGGTCGTGGAAGGTGGCGCCCGCGATCAGCAGCTCGATCCACTCTTCGTCGGTCGTGGGGCGCCGGGCGGTCGGCGCCGGCTCGGTTGCGTTCGGGAAGTAGTACAGCATGCCCTTGCGGAGCGCGCCGCCGACGAACTCCCGCGGCATGTCCAGACGCCCCGCCAGCAGCACGTAGCGGTCGGCGCCGTCCGGGCCGTGCAGCGCGAGGTAGCGCGCCACCAGCCACGATCCGTACGAGTACCCCACCACGACGACGCGCTTGTCCCGCGCCCCAAAGTGGTCGATCACGCGCCGCAGCAGTTCGACGCTGACGTCGACCTCGGCCTGCAGGTCGTCCAGCGACAGGCGCGGGTGGCGGGCGGCGAGGCGGGGATTGAGGGTCAGCGTCTGGTGCGCCTGCACCAGGTGAATTTCCTCACGGTCGGGGAGCTGCAGGAACAGAAGCAGGACATCGTTGCTGATGTCGTGCGAGGGGCCGCCCTGTGCGAAGATCCACACCGTGTTGGCGTCCGGGCTGGCCGCCGCAGGGTGAACCTCGAACAACTTGTCGACGTCGGCCGGCAGGACGGTCGGCCGGTACTCGCCGCTGCAACCGGCCAGGAACACCGCGGCCAGCAACAGCACGATCATGGTCCGGCGCACAAGCAACATCACCACGAAGTTACACCGGAACCGGCGCATGCTGCCCATGGCGGTCGCAGGCCCGTATCATGGCGGCCACCGTGGTAGCCAGGAAATGGCGAATGCTGGCGCTTGGCTGGCTGGCGTATTGCGCGTTCGGCATGGCGGTCGGCTCGCTGGCGCCCCTGGTGTCGCCGATCATGCACGACCTGGGCCTGTCGAGCGCCCGCATGGGCCTGGTGCTCGGCGTCTGGCAACTGGTGTACGTGTTTACTGCCGTTCCGCTGGGCGTGGCGGTCGACCGGCTGGGGGTGCGCCGCGCCGTGGCCCTGGCGCTGGTGGTGATTACCCTGTCGCTGCTGCTGCGCGCCGCGGCGACCTCGTTCTGGACGCTGTTCGCCTCGGTGGCGCTGTTCGGGGTTGGCGGGCCGGTGGTGTCGATCGGTGTGCCCAAGATCGTGGCCGAGTGGTTCCCGCCGCGGCAGCGGGGGCACGCCGCCGGTCTGTACACCACCGCCCCCACCATCGGCGGCGTCGTCGTGCTGGCAACCGCGGCCGGCGTCCTGCTGCGGCTGGTCGGTTCGTGGCGGCTGGTGATGCTCGTGTTCGCCGCGGCTGGTGTCGGCGCGCTGCTGCTGTGGACGCTCTGCTACCGCGATCCACCCGCGCCCGGCGGCAGCGGGCTGCGCAAGGCGCCGGCGGCGCGGGTTCGCGGCCGGTGGTTGTTGCTGTTGCGCGAGCGCAACATGCGCCTGTTGCTGGTGCTGGCAGTCGGCACGTTCGTGGTAAACCACGGCCTCAACGCGTGGCAGCCGACCTACCTGGAGGAAGCAGGCTTCCACCTCGCCGCCGCCGGCAGGTGGACCGCGGTCGGCACCCTGTGCGGCCTGCTGACCGCCCTCGTGGTTCCCGGCTTGTCGCGGCCCGGCGCCCGGCGCATGGCCCTGGTGGTACTGCTGCTGGCGGCCGCGCTCGGCCTGACCGGCATGACGGTGCCGAGCGGGGCGCCGCCTCTCGCCGCCGCGTGGGGCGCCCCCACGGGCGCGCCGGCGGGGCTGCTTGGCGTGGTGCGCGACGCGGCCGGCGGCCTGGCGCCGAGCATGCTCGGTATGGCGGCGGTGTCGCTGCTGATGATCGCCGCGGTCGTCCGGGTGCGGGACGCTGCACCGGCGGCGGCGGACTCGCCACCCGCACGGGGCTGAACGCGGGAGCAGATTCAGCGGTGGGCCGGTTCGGTATCCTGTACCACCCGCGCCGGTCGCGGCTCCCGCTGCCGGGGAATGCCATGTCCCCTGTCGGCCGCCAGCTTGCGCACGACTGCCAGAAAGGTGCGGCTGACCGGCAATTCGTCGCCTCCGGTGACTCGCACCACGGTACGGTTGTCGTGTCGCGCGATCTCGGTAACGTGCCGGCTCGCGACCCAGAACGATCGGTGTACTTGCAACCCGAGGTCGCCAAGCTCCTCCACGGCATCCGCAAAGCGCATCAGCACGGCGGCCGATCCGGCCGTGGTAGTCACGTGTATGTAGTGGCCGTTGACTTTGAGGTAGACCACGTCGCGGCCCACTGTGCCGGGCAGGCGGTCCAGAAATCGCGCCGGTTGTGTCGATTCGCTGGTAGGCGATGGCGCCGCCTCGTATGGGCGGTCGATCACCGGCCTGAGCCTGGCGCGCAGGACGGCGATGTAGAGGAGCAGGGCGTAATGACCGACGGACGCGACCGCGGCGCGCACGTAGAACAGCTGCCAACTCGGCGGCGGCGGCCCGTCCGGCATCACAAACGAGTAGAGCGTATACCCGACGGTCGCAATGTTGGCGGCATGGTACAGGCCGGCTGCAACAAACGCCAGTACAACAAAACCGATACGACTATGGCGCAGGCAGTGGAGCAGCGCGATCGCCGCGCTGTGGCCGAACGGCCAGGTGAGGGCGGCGATCGATCCGAAATACGCAGCCCTTGGCGCCGGGTCGGGAAGCACATCGAAGCCGGGACCGGCCACCGTGAAGAACAGTACCCAGGCACACGAGACTCCGAGCGAGAGCAGTATCATGCGGAGCCCGCACAGCTCGCGATACGCAAATTGCAACTGCGATGATGGACGAGACAGGTTCACGCCGATTCTCCGACCGGCTCGCATGGAGTGTGCAGGGCCCTATTCAAGGTTGCAGCATATCATGACTCGCCGAATGGCGCATGCGGCCCTCGGGGCCCGCGAATGCATGTGGCCGTTCAGCGGGGGCGCGGCGGGTATTCGCCGATCGGGTGCAGGGCGTTCAGGTCGATGTCCAGGAGGACCGGTCCGTCCGCGTCCGCCGCGGATCGGAACGCGGTGCGGAACTCCTCGACGCCGGCCACCGCGTGGGCCTCGACCCCCATGCTGCGCGCCAGGGCCGGGAAGTCGGGCGTAGCCAGGTCGACGCCGAACCTGCGCCCCGCGAAGCGCGCGTCCTCGATGCGGCGCAGCACGCCGTAGCCGCGGTCGTTGAACAGGCAGATGGTCACCGGCAGGCGGTACTGGGCCGCCACGGCCAGCTCGCCGACGTGCAGCATGAAGCCGCCGTCGCCGGCGATCAGCACCGTGCGGCTGCCGGTGGCCACGGCAGCGCCAATGGCAAGCGGCAACCCCGGCCCGATAGCGCCGGCGGTCGGGTGCAGGGAAGTGCGCGGTTCCAGGATCGGCAACATCTGGTTGGCCCACAGGTAGGCGGGCACCGTGCTGTCGCGCACCAGGCGGGTGTCGCGCGGCGTGGCGGCACGCAGCTCCTCCATGATCGCGAAGTGGTCCGGGCCGACCAGGTCGCCCAGCCGCGCCTGCACGGTGGCGCGC
>MKWU01001259.1_pt1 | contig 45174 bp, 40 predicted proteins | sample 809101 | NCBI WGS metagenome assembly MKWU01 (sample SAMN05860141, study PRJNA318959) | sponge metagenome | host: Aplysina aerophoba | place: Slovenia: Piran, Adriatic Sea, Gulf of Piran | collected 2013-05-07 | reverse complement strand
ATGTCGAACGCGGCCTTTCGCAACACATTCAAATTGATGGAGAATTCACTGAAGCGACCGCCGAGAGGCTACGATCCGAACCACCCGCTGATTGAAGATTTGAAACGCAAGGACTTTGTTGCGATTATGCGGATTCCTGACGATGAAGCGATCCAACCGGGCTTCGTGAAAAAATTCGCCGAAATCTCGCGAACGGGCTCGGATTTCGTAAAATTCCTGTCGCAAGCCGTAGGCGTGCCGTTCTAGGCGCCTTACTGAATTCCCGGCCTCGGCCCGTCGCATCGAGCGCAATCGGGCAAGTCGAATTTTGCCCGCGAAATACCCGGCGGCGGAGGGCTGCAAAGAGATAATGCCTGGCTGAATTCTCGAAGTCCCGAGCAGAGCCGCAAATTCGGCCCCCAACTCCGCTTTAAGCCATGCGGCTATCCCTGCGAGCGAATAACGGTCCAGCTAGGCTCGAGAATCCTCGATCATCATATGCGCGCCTTTTTCACCGATCATTATGGTGGCCGCATTCGTATTGCCGGATACAATGCTAGGCATTATCGAAGCGTCAACAACTCTCAAGCCTTCGATGCCGCGCACGCGAAGCCTCGCATCGACTACCGCATCGTCGTCTACTCCCATCTTGCAGGTTCCAACAGGATGCAGCAGCGACAGGCCTCCGTTTCTGCAGTGCTCCAGAAGATCCTCGTCGGAAGCTTTTTCCGGCCCCGGCGTAATCTCCTTTTCGCAGTAGCTTTTCATTGGCTCGGTCCGGGATATGAGGCGCGAATGCTTTAGGCCGGCCAAGGCGGCTTTCCGGTCGTAGTCCGACGCCAGGAAATTGAACAGAATCGCGGGCGCATCCTCGGGGTTCGCCGTTCGCGCCATGACGGTCCCCCGGGCATCCGGGCGAATGTGTTCGGCAAGTATTGTAAATCCCGAAAACTTCCGAGGCTGAAGATCTTCCGTAGTGCACCATGCCATGAATGTAATCATCATGTCAGGGCGGGCATCGTCGCCGGTCGTCGAAAGGAACGTGTTGGAATAATTTCCGTTGCTTGCCATCGGCCCGGATCGAAAAAGGACGTACCGCGCCATCGCAAACGATCGGGCGAAAAGGCTATTCGCAAGGTCGTTGACGGTGTAGGGGCGCGAACTCTTGAATTCCAGGCCTACGCCGAAATGGTCCTGCAGATTCATGCCGACGCCAGGCAAATCGACGACCGGGTCGACGCCCAGATCTCGAGCAGCCGACGCAGGGCCGATTCCGGAAATCTGGAGTATCTGCGGCGAATTGTAGGTTCCTCCGCAAAGAACAACTTCGGCGGCGGCGCGCGCCTCGCGCTTGGCGCCGCCAAGTCGATAGGACACCCCGACCGCGCGGCCGTTCTCGACGAGAATCTTTTCGGCCAGCGCGCGCGTGACAACATTGATCCGAGACTTCGCCTCGCCTCGCAGATATCCCGATGCGGTGCTCCACCGCCGTCCTCGCCGAGTGGTTACCTGAACGTAGCCGGTTCCCAGCTGCGTTTCGCCATTGAAATCATCGTTTCTCCTAGATCCGAGCCGAACGGAGGACTCGTGAAACGCCTCGGCGATAGGATGCTTCGAAGGCAGGTCGGAAACCCAGACCGGGCCTCCGGTTCCATGAAATTTACTAGGGCCCCTCTCTTGATGCTCGCTCATCTTGAAAAACGGCAGCACGTCGTCGAAGCCCCATCCCGCGCAGCCGTTGTCCCTCCATAGGTCGAAGTCCGCCGGCTGTCCGCGCATATAGATCATGCCGTTGATCGAACCCGTGCCCCCCAGAACTTTGCCGCGCGGCTGAAAGAGGCTTCGCCCGTTCAGATGCGGTTCCGGTTCGCTTTGGTAGCACCAATTGATCCGCGGATTGTTGTAAAGCTTCGCGTAGCCCATCGGAATGTGAATCCACGGGCTGCTGTCCGGCCCGCCGGCTTCCAGCAAAAGCACCTTGCGGCCCGCTTCGCCAAGTCTTCCCGCCACGACGCAGCCCGCCGACCCGGCGCCAATTACGATGTAGTCGTAGGTCTGAGCTTCCTCCGCCATGCCTTCTCCCAAATTTCCGTGAACCGGCCTGTCTCCGGGCGCCAATATATTGCCGCAATTTTCATTGCGCAAATAGCTTCGAGTTTTCAATTTCGCGGCCCGGGCGCTCCGCGCCGAAGCGGAATTAGGGACTTGAAAGACATTCAAATCCGGCGCTAATGATTTGCTCGAAGGAAACAATTCGATATTGGGAGAATGGATACAATGATAGCAAATAAGAACGCCGCCGCGATCGCCGCCGCGGCTCTAGCGGTTTCGCTGACCGGAGCATCGGCCGCCGACGGCCTAAGGATCGCCTATTTCGCTTCCGCATCGCAGAACGGGTTCAACCAGGCGGTCTACGCGGGCATTCAGGAAGTCGCCGCCGAACACGGCGCGGAAACGGCGATATACGACGGCCAGTTCAATGCGGAAATCCAGTACAACCAAATCGAAGACGTGCTCGCGGGCGGCAATTTCGATGCATTCATCGTGCTCCCCAACGATACCGTGGGAATCGCCGGAGCATTCGAGCAGGTCATAGCGGCCGGCACGCCTATCGCAACGACACTGTTTCCGGTCGGTCCCGATTTGAATACTCTGGAGCCTCAGGTCGAAGGCATAACTGCGACGGTAGCTTCGCTGCCGGTTCCGGGAGCGACTCTGCAAGCCCAAGATCTAGCGACTCATTGCGAAAATCTCGATCCCTGCAACGTCGTCATCCTTATCGGCGCGAAAATTTTTCCGTTCGATGTCCTGCGAATGGAAACCTACTACAGCGTATTCGACCAGCACGAGAATATCGATGTCGTAGCGGTCGGCGAAGGCTGGTACGACCCCGACACGTCCCTGACGGTCATGACGGACATTTTGCAAGCGAATTCCGAGGTTCATGCAATCGTATCGGTCGGCGACCAGCATCTGCTCGGCGCCGAGATCGCCCTTGAAGGAGCCGGCCACAACGTGCCGGATCTCTACCTTTCCGGCGGCGGCGCGGCGACGATTTCAGTTGATGCGATTCGGGAAGGGCGCTGGGACGCGACTCTCGCATTCTTTCCCCATACGATGGGAAAGCTAGCGGCGGAAGCGGTTATTGCCGCCGCAAATGGCGAGGACGTGGATGTGGCGATCAATCTAGACGTGGTCGGCCCGCTGCCGCCTATCGTAACCAAGGCGGTTCTGGACGCCAATCCGGACTTCCAAGGCGAATGGGCGCAGTAATCGAATCGATCTGTGGGCCGCCTTGCGCGGCCCCTAGAGCAAATCGCTAGACGGGGATCTCGACTTTGGCAAACAAACGCTTCCGGGTCGCCGCCGACATCGGCGGAACATTCACGGATATAGTTCTCCAAGACAGCGATAGCGGCGAATGCGTCGCCCACAAGACATTGTCGACGCCCGAAAACCCTGCGCGCGCGGTAATAAGAGGGATAGAATCCGCCTTGCCTTCCGGGGCGGAAGTGGATTTCTTCGTCCATGGCACGACCGTTGGGCTCAATGCGCTTCTGACCCGAACCGGCGCGAGGACCGCTCTGATAACAACGGAAAAATTCCGCGACATCTACGCTATTCAAGGAAATGACCGGGGAGAAATTTTCTCTATCCGCTGGAACAAGCCCAAGCCGCTGGTCCCCCTTGAGAACACGTTTACGGTTCGCGAAAGGATTTCGGCCGGCGGAGACATTGTCGAGCCGCTGAATTTCCAGGACCTGGACGCGATAGTCGATGCGGTAAAGGCCGGGGAATTTGAAGCGATCGCCGTTTGTCTTCTGTTCGCGTTCCGCAATCCGGTTCATGAACTTCAGGTCGAGGAGCGCCTCGCCGCCCGGCTTCCGAACATCGCCATAGCTCTGTCGCATCGCGTTTCCCCGGAGTGGCGTGAATTCGAACGCACATCCACGACGGTGATGGACAGCTATCTTTCGCCCGTCGTGCGGGGCTACCTGGAGTTGCTCGTTGCGGAGCTGGAACGGAAGCTACCGAATAAACGCGAACTTTTCGTCATGGAGTCCAACGGCGGCGTGATGTCCTCGGCTTCGGCGATAAAATCGCCTCTGCAAACGCTTCTGTCAGGCCCCGTGGGCGGCGCGATCGGCGGCAAGGCGCTTTCCGAAACCACCGGCCGCCCGAATTTGATCTGCATCGACATGGGCGGCACGTCTTTCGATGCGAGCCTGATCATCGACGGTCGGCCTTCCTCGTCCAATGAAACTAAAATTGAGGGTTTGCCGGTCCAGATGTCGGTCGTCGACATCCATGTCATCGGCGCGGGAGGCGGTTCCATCGCCTGGGAGGAAGCCGACGCGCTTCGGGTCGGCCCGCAATCCGCGGGTTCGGCGCCTGGGCCTATTTGCTACGCCAAAGGGGGCGCGGAGCCGACTGTCAGCGACGCGAATATCGTCCTCAACCGCCTCGACAGCGCCAATTTTCCCGAGGATGAAATTTCTCTCGACGCCGCCGCGGCGGACGACGCGCTACGCGACATGGGCGCCAAGTTCAATTTGAACGCGCACGAAATGGCGCAAGGAATCGTGGATATCGTCAATGCCAAAATGGCCGATTCTATCAGGACCATCACGGTGCGCCGAGGCATCGATCCCCGCGATTTTTCCCTGGTCGCCTTCGGCGGAGCCGGTCCGTCGCAGGCCGCCGCCCTGGCGGAGGAGCTTGAAATCGGAGAAGTGATCGTTCCGGTTCATCCCGGCGCTTTTTCCGCGTGGGGCATGCTGCAGACCGAATTGCGCCACGACTTCAAGGAAACTCTGTACGGGTTCTGGGACCGGCTCGAGACCGAAATGCTGGAAAGCAGGTTCGCGGGGCTGGAAAAGGAAGGGCGTTCGTACCTCGCCGGCGAAGGACTGGACGAGGACGATATCTCCATAGAGCGGTCGGCGGACTTTCGATACCACGGGCAGGAGTACGTGCTGACGATTCCCATTCGGCCGGGACCGCTGGCTAAAGATCTGGTGCAAAGCGAATTCGACAGGGCGTACGATCGGCAATACGGCCATAGCAGCCCCGGCGCGCGAATTGAACTGGCCAATATCCGGGTCGCTGCGATCGGCAGGCTTGACAGGCCGGAGACCGCGGAGCCGCCGCGAACGAATTCCTCGCCGCCGCGAAACCGAAAAGTCTATTTTTCGGGCAGGCTGCGCGACACGGCGATTTACGAGCGCGGGGGAATCGAGCTCGGGGCCGCGATCGAGGGGCCGGCGATCATCGAAGAGCGCACGGCGACGACCCTCCTGCCTCCCGGATGGACCGCGCGGGCCATCGAGGGCGGCCATCTGTCATTGACGCGCAAGGAGAAAAACTAAATGGCGGCAGCGGATCCAATTACGACCGAAATCGTCCGCAATTTCGTGACTTCCTGCGCGGAAGACATGAATGCGGCTCTTTGGCGGTCCGCATATTCAGCCGTCATCTATGAAGGGCGCGACAGCGCCGTCGCGCTAATGGATGCGGAAGGCAACATGCTCGGGCAGTCGACCGGAGTGCCGCTCTTCGTCGGAGCCATCGACGCATGCGTTCACCATGTGCTCGACTACTATGGCGACGACATCGCGCCGGGCGACATATTTATCATGAACGACAGCTACATGCAGGGAACCCATCTTCACGACATCACCGCGATCGGCCCCATATTCTTCAACGGCGAATTGGAAGGATTCGGCGCCGCGCGCGCTCATTGGGGCGATATCGGCGCTATCGATCCGGGATCGACGATGGGCTCGACCAATATCTACCAGGAAGGGTTGAGGCTGGGGCCGACGCGAATTGTCAAGGACGGACAGCCGATAAGGGAGTGGTACGACCACCTGCGACTCAACACCCGCCTTCCGGACGCATCGATCGGCGACTTGAACGCGCAAATCGCATCCATAAGAACCGGCCAGCGGCGGCTAACTCAACTTTTGAACAGAATAGGAGCCGATACCTACAGAGCGGCATGCGCCAATATATTCGAGCAGGCCAGAAAGCTGGATCGAGAGGCGATTTCAAAGCTCGCCGACGGCACCTACTCGCGGGAGGGCTATCTCGACGACGACGGCATCGGCGACGATCCTATCAAGATCGCCCTGAGCCTAACGATCCGGGGCGAGGAAATGATCGTCGATCTAGCCGGCACCTCGGGGCCTGTCGCGGGATCGGTCAACTGCGGGGCCGTGCAGACGAAGTCGCTCTTGCGACTCGCCTACAAGACGATGATCAATCCCGAAAGAGCCATCACGGGCGGCTCTTTTGAAACGATGACAGTCAAGATTCCCGACGATTGCCTTTTCAACGCGCAGGAGCCGGCGGCCTGCGAATGGTATTTCACAGGTCTCGGCTTGCTAGCGGACCTAATGATATCCTGCATGTCGGAAGCCATGCCGAACCGCGCCACGGCGGCGCACTACGGCGACTCCATGGTGGCGTGCTTCCTGTCCGTCGATCCGGCTCGGGATCAATGGATTGCCATCGAGCCGACCGCCGGAGGCTGGGGCGGGCGCTCGGACGGCGACGGCGAAAGCGCGCTGATCAATCTCGTCAACGGCGGATTCCGAAATATTCCGGCGGAAGTCTACGAAACCAAATTCCCGGTACGCGTCGACGAGTTTTCGATCAGGCGCGATTCGGGCGGCCCGGGAAAATGGCGCGGCGGCTGCGGCGTCGTTCGCAATTACAAGCTTTTGGAAAGCTGCTACGGCGCGCTTTGGTTCGATCGCTCGAAAACCACGGCCTGGGGGCTTGCAGGCGGGGGCGACGGGAAAGGCCCCGAAAACAAAATTATTTTTCCTGACGGAACAACCGAGCGGCCGCTCAAGATGAGAGCGCGCGAGCTTCCTGCGGGTACCGTGGTCGAGACATCCACGGGAGGAGGAGGCGGATACGGCAATCCGAAATCTCGGAGTTTCGAAGACGTTGCCGCCGACGTGCGGCAGGGATTCGTTTCCATGGAGTCCGCGTGGTCGCAATACGGCGTAAGGATCGGATCCGATTTGCGCGTCGATGAATCATCGTCGGAGTCCCGCGCCTCCGTCCATTAGATCCAGTGAATCGCGAATCGCCACTCGAGAATACGACGCCCAGCATCCGGCTGCGAGGCGTCGGGAAATCCTTCGGCGGCGTCAGCGTTCTAAGGAATGTGGATCTCGATATTCCGCCCGGCGTAATACACGGCCTCGTAGGGGAGAACGGCGCGGGAAAATCGACGCTCGGCAAGATAATCGGCGGCTACTATTCAATCAGCGAAGGATCAATGGAAGCGTTCGGCGAATCGGCCGATCCGTGGACCCCCAAGGACGCGCTCGACCGCGGCGTCGCCATCATGCACCAGGAACTTCAGCTTGTTCCCGAATTGACCGTCGCGGAAAATGTTTTCCTGGGAATCGAAGACCATAGGCTCGGCGTACTTTCGGGAACCGAGGCGGAGCGATTGATGCCGATAATCAAAGCAACGGGCTTTGAAGTGGACCCGTCGGCGAAAGTCGCCGATCTTTCGATCGCCGACAGGCAGAAAATTGAAGTCATGCGGGCCCTGGCGCGCAGCGCCAAAGTCATCGTCATGGACGAGCCAACGTCCTCGCTATCCGCCAATGAGACCCAGAAGCTGCATGAAACCATGCAAAAACTGCGCGCGAGCGGAGGTACCGTCGTCTACGTATCGCATTTTTTGGATAACATTCTCGAAGTTTGCGACTCCGTCACCATTCTCCGCGACGGAGATCTGGTAAGAACGGCTCCGCGCGAAAACGAAAGCAAGGATACCTTGGTTTCGGCAATGCTCGGCGGCGGGCGATCCGAAATTTCTTTTCCGGAAAAATCTCGCCTTAAGGAGAGGCGGACAGCGCTTGAAGTAAGATCTCTGAGCTCGGCAAACGGAACGCGGGACGCTTCGTTTCATGTCGATCGAGGGGAAATCGTCGGGCTAATCGGACTTGTGGGTGGCGGCCGCACTGAAATTCTGCGCGCCGTCATCGGCGCCGACAAGTCGACCGGCGGAGACGTGCTCGTCCACGGCGAGCCGTACCCGAACAGGAGCATCGCCGAATCCAACAGGCGCGGAATCGTGATGGTTCCCGAAGACCGTCGCAAACTGGGGCTGATCATGACTATGGCCGTTCGCACCAACCTGACGCTGCCGCACTTGCCGTCATTCGCAACTCCGCTGGGACGAATTCTAGCGGCGGCGGAAAAATCGAAGGCTCGCGATGCAATCGATCACTTTCAAGTCAAGCCATCCGATGTCGACGGCGACATTCTCAATTATTCAGGCGGCAATCAGCAAAAAGTACTTCTTGCCAAATGGCTGTTGCGAGACCCTGAAATTGTAATTCTCGATGAACCCAGCCGCGGCGTCGACGTCGGCGCCCGCCGGCGCATTCACGAAGCGATCGCGGAACTCGCGAGCAAAGGCGCGGCTGTCCTGCTCGTGTCAAGCGAACTGGAGGAGGTTCTGGGGCTTGCGCATCGCGCCTATCTTGTCGCGAACGGCGGAGTATTCGATGAATTCGCTCCGGAAGGCAAAACCGAGGTCGATGTTCTGCGGTCGCTGTTTCGGCTGCAGCAGCAACCGCCGGAAGCGAGGGCGCCGTGATGTCCTGGGACAGGTACAGGGTCGCCCGGTTCTTCCAGACCTATTCCGTTCTGGTTATGATCGCGGCGCTCGTTCTAGCCATGAGCCTGCTTAGCGACAGCTTTCTAACCTATCGCAATATTCTAAACATATTGAACCAGAACGCGCCATTGGCGATCATGGCGAGCGCAATGACGCTAGTAATCATCGGCGGCGGATTTGACTTGTCCGTGGGCGCAAGCTTCGCGGTCGCGGGCGTGTGCGCCGCCTGGGTCGCCCTGAATGTCGATCCCTACATCGGATTGCTGGTAGCGCCGCTTGTGGGATTGGCGCTGGGCGCAATCAACGGCATCGTGATTACCAGCCTGAACGTGCACTCGTTCTTGGCGACAATCGCGACGAGCCTTGTTTTCAAGGGCGCGGCCATCGTCGTATCGGACGGGCGGCTTATTCCCGTGAGGCTGGACGACTTCACTTGGCTGGGCCGCGGCAAAATCGGCGGCGTATTCATTGCCGTGATCGTGATGGTCGTCTTCGCATTGATCCTATCGTTCGTTCTGAAGCGCACGACGCTCGGACGAAAGATTTTTTCTGTCGGCGGAAACGAGGAAGCCGCCGTTCTTTCGGGCATTCGCACGGACCGGGTCAAAATCGCGACATTCGCTATTGCCGGATTGGCGGCCGGACTGGCCGCGGCAATATCGGTCTCCCGAATCTCCATGGGGCAGGCCAGCGCCGGAACCGGCATGGAATTGCAGGCCATCGCCGCCGTAATTCTCGGCGGCACAAGCATCTATGGCGGCGTAGGAGCCGTTTGGCGAAGCGTCGCGGGCGTGCTGCTGCTGGCTCTAATCAACAATGGATTCAATATCCTGAACGCGGACCCGTTCTTCCGCGATCTTACGACGGGGATCGTCATTCTCGGCGCTATAGGAATTAGCGTTGCGGGACGCCCTCGATAATCATTCGGTGAATCCCCGAATCAAGCGCGCTTCCGCGGAGCGTAAACCGAATTTCGGCCTGAAAGCGCCGCAGCGATAATCCGTTTTTCGAAGCTCTTCGCGCAGTCGCCGCGCTATGGCGCGGCGCCGAGCAACTAGGCGGTTGCATTCAAGCCCACAGGACTTATTATCCATTCCCAGCCTACGGCTATGCGCAAGTCATCGCCGTTCAAATTCGGAGGAGAAAAATGGTAGAAACTCGAAAGGCATCGATGATTACAAAGATCGGCATGGCCGCGGCCTTAGCTGCGGGAACGGCGTTTTCGCCAGCCATGTCGGACGAAATTAATATTTCATTTGTCGTGAAGGATATGACGAACCCATATTATTGGCGAATGGGCGAAGGAGCGAAGCAAGCCGCCGAGGACCTAGGAATAAATCTTTCCTGGATGTCCGCTCAGTTCAACGGCGATATCGAAGGTCAGATCGGCGTTGTCGAAGGCGAACTGGTTAAAGGTCCGAACGCGCTCGTGCTCGTCCCGATGAATGCGACCGCTCTCATTCCGAAAATCATTGAAGCGAACAATATGGGCATACCGGTTATAACGGCCGATACCAGAGCGCAGGAGGGGCTAGCCCAGATCGAAACGTTCGTCGGCCTCGACGAACGGGAATCTTTCAAGGGCATGGCCGAGTATGTCGTTGAGCAAATGGGCGGCGAGGGCCAGCTTGCAATCCTTGAAGGGTTCCGAGGAAGCTCGACCGCCGAACTCCGTCTCGAAGGCATGATGGAAGTGTTCAACGCGGCTGAAGGAATCGAAGTCGTTGCTTCGATTTCCGCGGAATGGGATCGCGAAAAGGGCTTGAAAGCCACGGAAGATATTCTTCAGGCGCATCCGGATGTCGATGCCATCGTCGCCTCGAACGATCAGATGGCGCTAGGCGCGATACAGGCGGTGAAGAGCGCGGGCAAGCTCGACGAAATTTTAATTGTCGGCGACGACGCGATTCCATCGGCGCTTTCGGCTCTGGTTTCGGGCGAATTGGACGCCACCATCGACGGCAATACCGACCGCGTCGGCTACGAGGCCGTGGTCGCCGCGTACAACAAGGTCGTTAACGACGCGGATCTAGACGATTGGATCGTCGTTCCATCGTCGATCATGCTGAAGGACGATGTTACCGAGGAATATCTCGCGGGCCGCGGGATTACCCTCGAATAAATTCTGATTCCAGCCGCAACGCAGCCGGCGGCGTCCAGCCGCCGGCCTTCCGAAATTTGCAAGCCGGGCGCGACATGCCGAACCAAACTCCGCTGGTCAGAATGGAGAATATCTCCAAGCACTTTGGCGGCATTCAGGCGCTGACCGACGTATCCGTTGAACTCTTCGCGGGCGAGGTCGTGGGAATTCTCGGCCACAACGGCGCCGGCAAGTCTACGCTAATCAAGATTCTCTCAGGCGCCGAGCAAGCGGACAGCGGCCGAATTTTCATCGGCGGCGAGGCTGCGGACATCCAAAATCCAAATGATGCTCGAAGCTACGGCATCGAAACGATCTACCAGGAACTGGCGCTTTGCGGAAATCTGGACGCCCCGTCGAATCTTTTCATGGGACGGGAGACCGAAAGCCTGGGTTTGCTCAACAAGTCCTATATGCGCTCGGAAACCGACTCGATTCTGGCGAAGCTCGGGATAAAAATCAAGTCGCTGGATGTAGAGGTGGAAAACCTGTCGGGAGGACAGCGGCAATCGATCGCGATCGGCCGCGCCGTTTATTTTCAAGCTAGGATACTGATTATGGACGAACCGACGGCCGCGCTGGGCATGGAGGAAACCAAGCTCGTCATCGACTTAATCCAGGAATTGAAAAAAAGCGGCATCGGAATATTCTGGATCAGCCACGACATTCACGACATTTATTCGTTTACCGACCGGGTTGCGATCCTCAAGGGGGGCCGGAACGTAGTAACCTGCGCGACGCAAGCATGCTCTCAAGAGGAAATCGTTTCGATGATCATATCCGGCATCCCCGCTCCCTCGCTCCTGAAGGATCGGCCGATGGCGGCAGCCGCCAATACAGCCTAGCGCTCGATCATGAAGAATCTTTTTTTCAAGTTACAAAGTTATCCGCTTGCCTGGATCGTCCTGGTAGCGTGCCTGATTGCGCTAACCATATCCGCGCTGTCGCCGTATTTTCTTACGGTCAACAACTTTTCGAACCTAATGAAGCAGGTTTCGATCGTCGCAATACTGGCGGCCGGTCAATCCATCGTCATCATTTCCGGCGGAATCGATCTTTCAGTCGGATCCGTCCTGGCTCTGACGGCCGTAACCATCGGATGGCTCGTTCAGAACGGCGTAAGCCCCGAAATCGCGACCGTATGCGGAGTCGCGGTCGGCACATTTGCGGGATTCCTTAACGGCGTCATTATCGCAAAAGGCAAGATTCCGCCATTTATCGCGACTCTGGGCATGCTAGGCATCGCGCGAGGCGTCGCGCTTGTCATTACAGGCGGAGTTTCCTACCAGGTGCTAACGCCGCTTTTTCTTTTCATCGGAAACGGCAAGCTTTTCGGCCTCCCCATTCCCATCTACTTCGTCATCGTAGCATATGCGGCAACTCATTTCATGCTTTCCAGATCGAAGTTCGGACGGCATGTGTACGCGATCGGCGGCGATGAAAGTGTCAGCAGGCTGGAAGGTATCAATGTCGATGGCCGTAAAATCGCGATCTATGCTTTAAGTGGCTTTTTCAGCGCCGTTGCGGCGGTGGTCATGGTCGGGCGGCTAGCTTCGACGCCTCCGAATGTTGCGTTCGGCATTGAACTGCAAGCAATTGCGGCTGTCATTATCGGAGGAATCAGCTTTGCCGGCGGCAGGGGAATCGTTCTGACATCCTTCGTCGGCGCATTGATCATGGCGATGATTACAAATGGATTGAATATTCTAGGCGTCTCGTCCTTTTGGCAGCAGGTCCTGATCGGAATTGTCATCATCGCCGCTGTCTGGGTTGACAATATAAAATCCGCTCGACGAAGATAGCCGGGATTTTTCCCGTCCGATCCTCTGAACCCCCGGCGCTTCTTCGATTTCAGCATCCGCAGGCCGGCCCGCGCGTCGAATGCAGGCATCGGCGCATTTTTCGATGTTTCGGCATCTCGGCGCGACAGCAATCGCTTCGACGACCATTTTTCCAGCAATAGCCGGACAAGCTCCGAAAGGGCCTGCCGACGGCATTGGGCTTCAGGCCCTAGAGATTCCGATGGCCAAGGCAAGAATCCTTGCATCGGATCAAATTAATCGCACCGGTACAAAAGCGGACCTTTCGGCGCGCCTAATCGACATTGGAGTCCGAGCGCAAGCTTTCCGCGCGTATTGCGGATCTAGCATAATTTTCGCGATAGATCCGGTCGCGCAGCCACAAGCGGCAACCAACGAATCCTGCGAGCAATCGAGCAAACCATCCGCACGGCCAAATACGCCGGGGGCGGCGGCTGCTTCAAGTTCGCGTCGAAATGCGTTTGCGAGAATCACAAAAAAGGAAGCAGGCGCTAAGCATGGGCGACAAGCCGAATTTCCTTTTTCCAATGACGGGCCAGCAGCGATTGGGGTGGCTATGCTTTTATGGTCGCCCCGTCGCAAAAACGCCGAATATGGTTTCAATTGCGACTTGGGTCATTCTTTTCAACGGGTTTCGAGCTATTGCCCTCGCCTTGCTGTTTCCGCGATGCCGTCGCCGTCACCGTCTTCCGCGACCTCGACCGGCCTGCAGCCAGGGCTGCTTGCGCGGCGGTTCGGTTTCACGACCGAGGTTGCCGCGACGTAATGGCATCGTCCCGGCTGGAGCAAGAATCAATTTGAAATTGAGTTCGGCATCTTCGGCGCAACAGCGAATATTTTTCAGAATCATTGACATGCGCCGCTAGGAATCCGACTAAACCGCATCATGAATGAAAATTTTTTCTCATCCGATTCCCCAGTGCTCCCGTGAATTAGTCAGTGCCGATACTACCTCCAAACCGACTTTCAATCTCACCGGATCGCTTGTTCGCGCTTTTGGCGCTGTCAACGGCCGTGGGACAAGGCGCACTGCACATCGTACTTCCCGCTCTAGGCGAAATCGCGCGCGATTTCGACGTGTCTTTCGGGGTTGCTCAGCTCACGGTTTCAGTATCGATGCTGGCCATGGCGGCCATGACGGTGGTAGCGGGACCGCTGGCGGACATCTTCGGCCGCCGTCCCGTCTTTCTCGGCGGATTGATTCTATTCCTTGCCGGCAGCATGGCCGCTACGATTTCACCGACAATTTTCTTCGTCATTGCCGGAAGAATAGTTCAAAGCGCGGGCGGAGTTATTTTTCTTGTTTTGGGACGAACGATTTTGCGCGATCTCTACGAAGGTCCTGTCGTGGCCAAGGCCGTGGCATTCCTTGTAATCGGGCAAGTGATCGGCTCGGCGCTGTCGCCTGTAATTGGAAGCCTTATTATCGTGGCGGGCTCCTGGCGCTGGGTTCTCGGATTTACGGTCGCGATGGGTGCCGTGATGCTGGTTTTCGCAGCAATAAATTTACAGGAGACGCGGTCGAAGGAGATTGAATTTTCCAGCTCCAAGTTCTGGAAAATCACCAGGACTCTGCTGAAGCGACCCGATTTCTGGGCGGCTGCTCTTATCGGCTCGGTCACGATGTCGATGTTTTTCTCGATCATTTCAAGCGGATCCTGGGCGGTCAGCGAGAAATTCGGGTTGAATCCTATCTACTACGCCTATTTGATGCTTGCCCTAAGCGCATTCTTCATCGTCGGCAATTTCCTCAGCGGAAGGTTCGTTGAGCGCATTGGCCTGCTACCATTGCTTTCAATCGGCTCGACCGGCATCGTTGCGTCAGCGGCTGCATTCTGGATCGTAATCGGAGCCGATGCCGCTCTTTGGGTCTATCTTTTGCCCGGAAGTCTTTTTGCCCTGGCTAACGGATTCGTGCTGGCGAATTCAGTCGCCCTGGCGATCGGAATTGAACCGCAAGCGGCTGGCACGGCATCGGGAATTGCAGTGCTATGCCAATTGGGGCTGGCGGCTATTGTTTCGCAATTCGCGGGAAACCTGCTGCCGACACACGGTTTGATCGCCTTGGCAATTATTCTAGTAATTTGCGCGGCTGCGGTCGTGCTGCTGCTCGCGGTGCTCCTGCGCCGTTCTGTCATTCCGAAAATTCCATAGGAGGCGATTTGGATGGATTTAGGCATTAAAGGCAAGCAGGCCCTCCTCTGCGCATCCAACGCCGGGCTGGCGCTGGCATGCGCAAGAGCGATTGCCGCGGAAGGAGCGGATGTCGTGATCAACGGGCGAAATCCGGAAAAAACCGAGGAAGCCGCCAGGAAATTACGTGAAGTCGCTACCGGCAGCGTCGAATTCGTTATTGCCGACATTTCCACGGATGAAGGTCGGTCCGCGCTTCTCCGCGCCTGCCCGTCGCCAGACATTCTACTTAACAACAATGCCGGACCGAAGCCGAAGCTATTTCTGGAAACGGACCGGCGCGACTGGGTCGAGACTTGCAACTCGAACTATATCACGCCGATACTGCTAGTACACGCGATTTTGCCTAGTATGATAGAGCGCGGATTTGGCCGCATTGTCAACATAACATCCGCTATGGTTACTACACCGCGACCACATCAAACTCTGTCCTCGGGCGCGCGCGCAGCACTCACCGGCTCGCTAAAGGCACTCAGCCTCGAGGTGGCTAGGCATAATATCACGATCAATAACATGCTTCCCGAACGCTTCGAAACCGACCGCCAGCACCAGCTGGCAAAGGCGGCGGCGGATCGCCACGGAATCACCTATGAGGCTGCTCGTCGAGCGCAAGTTGACTCAATCGCTGCAAAACGCATGGGAAATCCCGAAGAATTCGGCGCGACATTTGCGTTCATTTGCTCCGTCCACGCAGGATTTATTTCAGGCATGAACTTTCATCTCGACGGCGGCTCTTATCCGGCTCTAATCTAGCTCGCAAATCCTGTGTTCGACTTGGGCGTGGGTCAGATTAGTTCCTTGGACCGCTTTTTTCTTCTTCTCCCAATCCTCCCGGATATCTTCAGCCGCTCGCAGACCACGCTTCGGCAGGCCCCTTCGATTACGCCGGAGCCGACCGGAAGGCCGGAGTCTCGGTATCGCGGATGGTCCATCTTCGAGCGATTGCTTTCGAAGCAGGCGACCGTTTCGCCGGCTTTCTCGTGGCGCGTCGCATGCGACTTGAGCTCCTCGACGACCGGCTGGAGCCGCTCGGACCTGACCATGCCGCGCCAGCGCTTCGCGAGGGCCTTCGCCACGTCGGAGAGCCGCTTCAGCACATGGCAGAGGTCGAGGATCTGGACCGCGCCGGGGACGAGATCGTCGACCGTGCTCCAGATCCGGGCCCCGCCGTCGCTGAGCGCGAAGGGCGACGGCTCCCCTCCGGCGGCGCTCTCGATCGCGGCCGCCACTGAAACGCTGTCCGGGTCGCGCTGCGCGTTCCCGGTCTTTTTCTCCGGCGGGCCGAAGTTGAAGAACGCCGCCACCTTGACCTCGCGGGTTTTCGCGGAGCCGTCCTCCTGCTTGCCGGCGCGGGCCGCAACCTCTTGTTTTCGCACCGGAATACCGGTGCCGTCGATGGCCGTGCCGCAGACCGACGCGCCCGGGTCGAGCGGCTCCGTCTTCGACAGCTCCCACTCCTGGACCTTCTTGCCGACCTTCCTTGCCTTGCGCCCGACCTAGCTCGGGCCGATCAAATGGCGCATCGATTCGAAAACCGGATCGCTCGCGCGGCGCGCGCCGACCTCGGCGTTGAAGCGGGCGACGACCTGCAGCAGCCCGTGCGAAAAGCTCTCCCCGGCTACGCCGAGCGCAAGGTCTCGCGGAGCCACGCCGCTCCCGCGCGTCGCGCAATGGCAGTATTGTCGCCCGACGGCAATCGTCCCGAAACGGGTCGCTATTGCTTTTTCTTTCGGCCCTTGCAGGCCGACTCCGCGCCGCGCCCGCAGTCCAGCGCCGCCTCCCCGTCGGAGCGGTCGGCGTCCAGGCGACGCTCCAGCGTGTTCCGAGCCGCCAAGTGCGAGCCGTCCCACAGCGCCGTCTCGGCCGCCTCGAAGTTCATATCGTCGACGCTGCCGGGACTCAGGCCCTCGGCCAGCGCCTCGATCCGGTCCAGCGGCGCACCGCCCAGGATCTCGCGCACCTCGCGCAGCTCTTGCAGCTCCGCGTCCGGAGCGCCTCGCGACATCAGTTTTTCCAGCGCGCGGTCGATATTCGCCAATGCGCGGCCCTGGACCGCGCCCGGCGGCTTTTGACTTTTCATTGCGCTGCTCTTGTTCTTTTGCTCGTGCCTTGCCGCATTGCGGCACCGAGCGAATCAACCCGCAATACGGTCTAGGAGCTTTTTTTATCCACACCCTTGACCGATTGCCGATTCTGCAATATTTTTCTGTTGTTGAATAATTTTTTGATGTGGAATGAATCAGCAATGCGCGGCTCGGCAAAACGGAAAGACGAGGAAAGCTTGGCGATTCGCGCGGCATGGCTTCATCATGCCGGAGGAATGACGCAGGCAGCCGTGGCAAAGAAGCTTGGACTGGCCAGTGCAAAGGCGCATCGGCTGATTGCGCGGGCTAGCCGGTCAGGCGCCATAAAGGTGACAATCGACAGCGAAATCTCGGAATGCCTCGCGCTGGAAGGCGAATTGTCCGAACGCTACGGGCTTTGCCACTGCGAAGTCGTACCGGATCTGGACGAGGACAGCCTGCCGCTTCGCGCGCTCGGCATTGCCGGTGCGTCCTATCTGCGGCGCGAACTGGAGAGCGGCCGGCACGAGTTGATCGGCATCGGGCACGGCCGGACGCTGGCGGCTGCGGTTGGCCAGCTGCCTTGTCTCGATGCGGGGCGGACCAAGTTCGTCTCGCTCCTGGGTGGACTGACGCGCAACTATGCAGCCAATCCGCATGACGTGATGCACCATCTCGCCCATAAAACCGGCGCAACAGCCTATTTCATGCCTGTCCCGTTCTTTGCCAATTCCGCCGACGACCGCGAAGTGCTGCTCGCGCAGCGCGGCGTCCGGGAGGTCCTGGGCCTTGCGGCGAGAACGGATCTCAATTTCGTCGGGATCGGCACCGCCATGCCGGCGGCTTCGCTGGTCTCCAGCGGCATGATCGAGATGGACGAGATTGCGGACGTGAAAGAGAAGGGCGGCGTAGGCGAATGTCTCGGCCGTTTCTTTGACGCAGACGGAAATGCCATCGAGACGGCCCTTACCGCGCGCACGCTGTCGGTTGCGCTGGACGATCTCGGAAACAGCAGAATTGTCGCCCTTGCCGGCGGCATCGACAAGATCGGAGCGATCCGGTCTGTAATGATGAGCGGCCAAGTGAACGCGCTCATCACCGACGAGCGCACCGCCAATGCGCTGGCAAACAACTAGCCGTCCTGGCAGGACACCAACGAGAGGATCCCAAATGTACGACAAGGAAAAGCAGCTGATCGACGCCTATATGCGAGGCACTGTCAGCCGCCGCAGCATGATCAAGGGACTGGGCGCAATGGGCATGACCGCAGCCACCGCGGGCGTACTGGTCAACGCGGCCGCCACGCAGGCGCTGGCACAGAACGGTTTCGATTGGAAGAAGCACTCGGGCACAACCGTCAAGCTGCTCCTGAACAAGCACCCCTATACCGACGCCATGATTGCGAACCTTGACAACTTCAAGGCACTCACGGGCATGGATGTCGTCTATGACGTCTTCCCCGAAGACGTCTATTTCGACAAGGTCACGGCCGCGCTTTCCTCCGGCTCGTCCGAATACGACGCCTTCATGACCGGTGCCTACATGACCTGGACCTATGGTCCGGCCGGCTGGATCGACGACCTCAACGAGTACATCTTTGACGAGACCAAGACGAACCCCGACTACGACTGGGGCGACATGCTCGAGGGCGTACGCAAATCCTGCGCCTGGAACGGGCAGCCGGGCGGCGAACTTGGTTCGGACGACGCGAAGCAATGGTGCATCCCCTGGGGTTACGAACAAAACAACCTCACCTACAACGGGTCCATGCTCGCGAAGGCAGGTGTCGCGGTGCCGACCAACATCGACGAGCTGGTCGAGGCCGCCGCCGCCGCTCAGGCCGCCAATGACGGCATCTACGGCATCGGCGTCAGAGGCTCGCGCTCCTGGGCGACGATCCACCCGGGTTTTCTGTCCGGGTATTCCAACTTCGACCAGAAGGACCTCAATGTATCCGACGACGGCACTCTGTCGGCGGCAATGAACACGAAAGTCTCGAAGGCGTTCCACCGCAAGTGGGTGAAGATGATCCAGGATTCCGGGGCACCCGACTGGTCGACCCATACCTGGTACCAGGTCGGCACCGATGTCGGCGCCGGCAAGTCGGCGATGATCTACGATGCCGATATCCTCGGATACTTTATGAATGGCGGCGGCAATGCCATGGCGGGCGAACTCGCCTACGCACCGTTCGCGGCCAATCCCGCGGCCTCAGCGCCTACGCCGAACATCTGGATCTGGTCGCTGTCCATGTCCACGTTCTCCAAGCAGAAAGATGCCGCCTGGCACTTCCTGCAATGGGCCTCCGGACCCGAGCACGGGCTCTTCGGTGCAAGCCAGATGGACTTCGTGAACCCGGTCCGCGCCAGCGTCTGGGAGGATGCGGGATTCCGCAAGCGACTGAGTGATTCCTATCCAGGCTATGTCGAGATGCATGACGTCTCAGCGCCGGGCGCCTCGATCAAGTTCACCGCGCAACCCCTGTTCTTCGACCTGACCACCGAATGGGCGGCGACTCTCCAAAAGATGGTCGCAAGCCAGGTGCCGGTCGACGAAGGCCTCGACCAGCTGGCCGAAAGCGTGAACGCGCAGCTCAAGGACGCCGGCCTCGGCTGATCCGCGACTCCGGGGCGTCCGCGCTTGCGGACGCCCCCTTTGACCCGCGACAAGACCTTGACGCCGGGTTGCGACGGCCACGGGCTAGAAGGGGAGTGTTTCATGTCCGATGCCGTCGTCCCAGCAAAGAGGAAGGGCTTTCGGATCAGTCCGGGCGCCCTGCCCTACGTGCTGAGCCTGCCGGCGCTTCTCGTCTGCATCGGCATACTGGTCCCGTTCTTCACGGCCGTCGCCTATTCGCTGCAGCGCTACCGGCTGTCGCAGCCTTGGGCGCGGCGCTGGAACTGGGGCGAAAACTACTGGAATTTTCTTTCCGACAACTCCTTCTGGAACACGTTGCAGGTCTCGCTGACTTACGCGATCCTGACCGTTGGTCTCGAACTTGTCCTGGGCCTCTGCATCGCGCTTCTACTGCAGAAGCGGACGCGGTTCAACAATTTCGTCTCCATAATGCTGCTGATGCCGCTGATGACCGCGCCGGCCCTCGCCTCGCTCATGTGGAAGCTGATGACCAACCCCGGCTTCGGGATTCTGAGCTACTTTGCCTCGCTGATCGGACTCGAGGATTTCCGCTGGGCGTCAGACCCCTCAACCGCGATGCTGACCGTCGTTCTGGTCGACATGTGGGTCTACACGCCCTTCATCATGATTCTCCTCCTGGCCGGTCTCCGCTCGCTGCCCAAGCAGCCATTCGAGGCGGCCGCGCTTGACGGCGTGCCGCGGCTCTTCGTCTTCTGGCGGATCACGTTGCCGATGTTGACGCCCTACCTGCTGACGGCAACCCTGTTCCGGGCGATCGAGTCGGTGCAGCAATTCGACATCATCTACGCGATGACCCAGGGCGGTCCGGGCGACAAGCTGACCGTCTTTCAGGTCGAGGCCTATCTGAACTTCTTCCAGTCAACCAATGTCGGGCGTTCGGCCGCCTTGCTGATGATTCTGTGGGTGATCACCTATGTGCTCTCGATGATCTTCATCAAGCAGTGGTTGAAACTGCGCGAACGCCAGCGCGGGGAGGCCTGAGCAATGGACCAGACATCGACCCTCGAGAAGGTTCTTCGCCGAGTCGCGATTTCGCTGGTGATCCTATTCTTCATGTTCCCGATTTTCTGGATCGTGCTCATGAGTTTCCAGACGAACGAGACGATCCTTCGGGTGCCGCCATCGATCGTCTTCGAGCCCACCCTCTCGAACTATGTCGCACTCATCACCGGCAGGCTTGAGACGCAGGCCGGCACGCTCGAGGTGAACTTCATGTCGAACCTCTGGAACTCGCTCTTCCTTTCGGCGGGCTCGGTTGCGGTCGGCTTGATCCTCGGCATCCCGGCGGCCTACGCTTTCGGAAGGATCAAGTTCCGCGGGTCGGAGGACATTGCCTTCACGCTGTTGTCTTTCCGCTTCGCCCCTCCGCTTCTGGTGCTCCTGCCGCTCACGATCTACTTCCAGAAGATCGGACTCGCTGACACCTATTTTGGGCTGATCTGGGTCTATCAACTCATTGTCTTGCCGCTGATCCTCTGGATCGTCCGAGGCTATTTCGAGGACATTCCCGCCGATATCGAATATGCTTACCGGATCGCAGGCCACTCCTGGTTCTCGACCTTTCGCAAGGTCGCGCTTCCCTTGGCCATGCCGGGGATCGCGGCGGCAGGGCTTCTGGCCTTCATCTTTGCCTGGAACAATTTCATCTTCGCGCTCGTTCTTGCTTCAGCCGACAAGCAGCCGGTGACCGTGGGGGCGCTCGCCTTCGTGACTGCTTCCGGCATCCAGTACGGCCAGGTGGCTGCGGGAATCGTGCTGTCGATCCTTCCTACTCTTGCGCTGGCACTCTACGCGCAGAGGTACCTTGTCGAAGGCCTGTCGCTCGGCGCAGTAAAGGGATAGGCCGATGTCGATCCAGCTTTCGGACGTCCGCAAGTCCTTCACGAATGATCTGGTGCTCGACGGCGTGTCGCTCGACATTCCGACTGGCGAAACGCTTGTTCTCTTCGGCCCTTCCGGAGCAGGCAAGACGGTGCTTCTTCGCCTGATCGCAGGAGTGATCGACCCCGACGGGGGCCGGATCATCGTCAACGGCGCCGACATGGAAGGGGTGGTGCCCGAAGACCGCGGCATTGGAATGGCGTTCCAGAATTTCGCGCTCTTCCCGCACATGGACGCGCATGCGAACATCGCGAGCCCGCTGACCGCGCGGCGCGAAACCCGCTCCGGGATCAAGGCGCGCGTGAAGGAGGTCGCGACACTCCTGAAAATCGACCACGTGCTCGCCCATCGGCCGATGGAATTGTCGAACGGGCAGAAGCAGCGAACCGCTCTCGGACGGGCGCTGGCGGCGGAACCGTCGATTCTCCTGCTGGACGACCCGCTCAGAAACGTCGATGCCAAGCTCCGCTTCGAGATGCGGCTGGAATTGCCGCGCCTTCTCAAGGAGCAGAACGCGACGGTGATCTTTGTCACGCAGGACTACAAGGAGGCGATGGCGCTCGGCGACCGGATCGCGGTGATGGGTGATAGCGGCATCGTCCAGATCGGCACGCCGGAAGAGATCTACCTGCGCCCGAGCTCGACCCGCATTGCACGGCTGTTCGGAGACCCGACGATAAACCTCCTTGACGTCGTTCCGGAAATCGGCGCGCACGGGCCGATCATCCAGCTTTCCGGCAGGGAGATCGCGATCTCCGGAAGCTACGCGGGAGCGGTCGGCCAGGCATGCAGCCTCGGTATTCGCCCTGAGGCGATCCACTTCGTCGAGCCCGGTGCTCCGGGCGCGTTCCCGGTCGAGATCGAGGCCGAAACTCCGCTGAACGAAAAGACGGTGACCCTTGCGGCGACCCGGAATAACCGCGAAATCCTTGTGTCCCGCCCCTCCGGCGCTCCGGGCCCGGATCGCGGCAGCGCGCATGTCGCGTTTGACATGGGCAACGCGCTCCTGTTCGACCTTGCGACCGGAGCCCGAATGATAGGTACCGACGCCCCGGCGAACGAGATGTCGAAATGAACGGCGCGGTGCTCAGGCTGGAGAATGTCGACAAGTTCTACGGAGCCGTCGGGCACGGGGTCCATGCGGTTCGCAATGTCAGCATGGATGTCGGCAAGGGCGACATAATCGCGCTCCTGGGCTCTTCCGGCTGCGGCAAGACCTCGACACTGCGCATGATCGCGGGATTCGAGGAGACAAGCCGGGGCAAGATCCACCTGTCTGGTCGCGAGGTGCAGACCCTTCCGCCTGTCAAGCGTCATGTCGCCATGGCATTCGAAGGCTATTCACTCTACCCGACGGTCAATGTCCGCGACAACATCGCCTTCGCCCTGAAGGCGCAGCGGCTGCCGAGGTCGGCGGTGAACGCCAAGGTGGCCGAAGTTGCCGAGATGCTTGAAATCGGCGACATTCTCGAACGAATGCCGAATTCCCTTTCGGGCGGGCAGCAGCAACGCGCGTCCTTGGCTCGAGCGCTGATCCGGGACGCCAACCTCTATCTTCTCGACGAACCGATGGGCCAGCTCGAACCGCAGCTCAGAACGCTCCTCAGAGGCCGGCTCAAGCACTTCATCAAGGAACGCGGCATGACCGCGATCCTCGTTACGCACGACCAGACGGAAGCGAATGCGCTGGCCGACCGAATCGCGGTGATGGAGGACGGGGTGCTGCAGCAATTTGCCAGCCCTGCCGAACTCAAGGAACGTCCGGCAAACCTGTTCACCGGCACGTTCGTCGGTGAACCGCCAATGAACGTGTTTCCTGTATCGGTCGCGTCCGACGACGGGAGGCTCGTCTTGCGCTTTGATGGCGGACAGTCCCTTGCTTACCCGGAAAACGCGTTTGCGGCCGAGGTGCGTGCTGCGCTCTTCGCAAGGGGACAGGTTGTCATCGGCGTCAGGCCGTACGCGGTTCGCCGTTCCGGGACCGGGGCGCCGGCGAATGTGCTGACGAACCAGTGGCTCGGCGATCAGAGCCATGTTTCAGCGAGTTTCGCCAAGGGCACGATCATCCTGGTCGAGCATGATCGGGCGCATGTCGCGATCGGCGACCGGATACTGATTGAACTGAGCCCGGCAGACCTCCATGTCTTCGATCCCGAAAGCGGCATGGCCATCAGCCACGGTCGCGAGCTGGCCTGATGGCTGAATGCGGCGGGGATATCCTGATCGGCATCGATGCGGGCACATCCGTCATCAAGTCGATCGCGTTCGATCTTGCCGGCAGGCAGATCGCCATCGCATCGGTCGCGAACCGTTACGTCACGCGTCCGGACGGGGCCGCCGTGCAGTCCATGGATGACACCTGGACCGATTGCGCCCGCACGCTCAGGGAGCTCGGCGGAAAGGTCGACCGGCTTGCAGAGCGGACAGCCGCGCTGGCGGTGACGGGCCAGGGGGACGGAACCTGGCTGATCGACCGCGACAACCGGCCAGTGACGGAGGCGTGGCTCTGGCTCGATGCGCGCGCGGCGCCGGTCGTCGAGCGGTTCCGTGGCACCGAAGCCGACCGTGAACGCTTCCGCATCACCGGCGCCGGGTTCAATGCCTGCCAGATGGGCGCACAGCTCGCCTGCATGAAGGAGATCATGCCTGAAGCAGTCTCGGCGGCGGATGCCGCGCTGCACTGCAAGGACTGGCTATATCTGAACCTTACGGGCGTTCGTGCGACGGGGCCGTGCGAGGCGGTCTTCACCTTCGGAGACTTCCGGACCCGCGCCTATGACGACAGGGTCGTGGAAGCCCTGGACCTGTTCCCCGAAAGGCGGCTTCTGCCGGAAATCCTGGACGGTTCGCAAGTTACGCACGGCCTGGGCGAAGCGGCGGCAGCCGTGACTGGGCTGCGCAGGGGCACCCCGGTGACGCTTGGATATCTCGATGTGCCCTGCACGGCGCTGGGTGGTGGAATCTATACCTCGGGCAGCGGTGCCGGCTGCACGATCATCGGTTCGACCGGGATGCACATGCGCGCGACCCCTGCGTCCGGCGCATGTCTCAACGAAGACATGACCGGCTATGTCATGTGCCTTCCCGTTCAGGGAATGGTCGCCCAATGCCAGTCGAACATGGCTGCGACGCTAAATGTCGATTGGCTTCTGAACCTTGCCGAAAGCCTGCTGGGCGAGTTCGGCCACGCAGGCATCCGTTCGGAGATGATTGCACGAATCGACGACTGGGTGAAGGCGGGCACGCCCGGCCGCGTGCTCTACCATCCCTACATTTCCGACGCCGGCGAGCGCGGGCCGTTCGTCGACCCCGCGGCACGGGCCGCGTTTGTCGGGCTCTCGACCGGGCACCGCTTTCCCGACCTCATGCGAGCAGTCGTGGAGGGCCTGGGACTTGCAGGGCGCGACTGCTACGGCGTGATGGGCGATCTGCCCTCCGAGATTCGGCTGGCAGGCGGCGCGGCACGTTCGGACATGCTGCGGCGAATTTTTTCCGCGTCGGTTGGCGTTCCCGTGCGCCGCTCGCTTCGCGAAGAGGCCGGCGCGGCCGGGGCGGCGATGATGGCGGCCGTCGCGATCGGTGCTTACCCCGACATCGAGGCGTGCATCGCCAAATGGGTGACGCCCTGCCTCGGAGGAATCGAGGCGCCGGATCCAGCGTTGTCCGGAATCTACGAGGATATCTATCCGGCCTATCGGGCAGCGCGCGAGAGCCTGTCGCCCATTTGGGCCGCACTTTCGGAAACTGGCAGGCGGCATGGCTAGCGAGATCGCGATCATCGGCGACCACTTCATGCTCCCTGAAGTCTTCGAGGAAAGGGTTCTGGACGCCTGCGGCGAGAAGGTGGTTACGCGAACCAGAAAGGACGACTGGCCGGACGTTCCGATGGAGCACGGCTATGCCAGTCCGGGCATGGATGGGCTGAAGGAGTATCTTGGCGCCGCCGATGACATCGTCGAATTCATCGGCTCGGCCAAGGCCCTTGTCACCCATCTCGCCCCGATGAGCCGGGGGATGCTCGAACGTCTTCCGGAACTTGAGCTGGTCGCCGTCTCGAGAGGCGGACCGGTGAATATCGACATGGAGGCCACCCGGGATCACGGTGTCCTAGTTGTCAATACGCCGGGACGGAATGCGACCGCAGTCGCGGAATTCACGATCGGTGCGATCCTTGCCGAGACGCGCAAGATCCGAGAGGGTCACGAGGCGCTGCGCGCCGGCACATGGCGCGGGGACCTCTACCGTGCCGATGTAACGGGCCGCGAGTTGAGCGAAATGACCGTGGGCGTGATCGGTTACGGAAACATTGGCGCTAATGTCGTCCGACTCCTTCGTGCCTTCGGCTGCCGAATTCTGGTAAACGATCCCTATGTCCAGCTTGATCCGAAAGATGCAGCGGCAGGCATTGAACTGGCCTCGTTCCACCGGCTCCTGGCAGAGAGCGATGTCGTGACGCTTCACGCCAGGGTGACTGATGAAACATGCGGCATGATGAACGCCGAGGCATTTGCGCGAATGAAGGACGGCGCTCTCTTCGTGAACACGGCGCGAGGGCCGCTCTGTGACTACGATTCACTCTACAAGGCGCTGACGGAGGGCGGCCTCGGCTCCGCGATGCTCGATACCTTCGGTGTCGAGCCGGTGGCCTCGGACTGGCCCCTGCTCAGGTTGCCGAATGTCACGCTGACACCGCATGTTGCGGGTGCCTCGTTGCGTACCCTCACCCGTGCGGCGGAACAGGCGGCCGAAGAAGTTCGCCGCTATCTCGCCGGCGAGCCGCCGTGCAACCCGTGCTGAGGTCAGGACAATGAAGGAATCGGACCTGAGAAGCGGGACGGTCTCCGCCTGCAAGTCGCTTGTAGCCGACGGGATGATCCGGGCACTTCGGGAAACGTCTCGGTCCGGACGCGTGACGACATGCTCATCACGCCGACCGCGGTCGGATATTACGTGCTCCGGCCGGAGATGATTGCGCGGATGGCGCTCGACGACGAAGCCGGCATTTGGGATGGACCGAACGCGCCCTCGACGGAGCGGAGGTTCCACCGCGACATCCTGCGCACCAGGGAGGACATAGGCGCGGTGGTGCACACGAATACCTCTTGGTGCACCGTTCCGGCCGTGGCCCGAAGGTCAATCCCGGCGATCCACTACATGTTTGCGGCCTTTGGCGGCCCCGAGAATCGCGTGGCGGAACACGCGCGCTACGGAATTTCAGAACTCAGCGACAATATCATCGAGGCGATGGAGGGACGGAACGCTTGCCTCTTGGCCAATCATGGCATGGTCGTGGTCGGGGCGTACCTGTCCCGCGCGATCTGGCTCGCCGGCGAGCTGGAGGCTCTGGCGTACCAGCACTACCGTGCGCTCGCCATCGGAAGTGGCCATGTACTGACCCCTGCCCAGGTTGCGGAGACCGCGCGCGGCTTCGAGACCTATGGCATCGAGTCGCGAGAGGTGGCGGATTGAACGCATTGGTCGACCTCTGTATTATCGGCGGCGGCATCAACGGCGCGGGCATAGCACGAGATGCCGCAGGTCGCGGGCTGTCGGTCGTGCTCTGCGAAAGGGACGATCTGGCCCAGGGCACTTCATCGCGCTCGGGCAAACTGGTGCATGGCGGACTGCGATATCTCGAATTCCGGGAGTTCCGGCTCGTCCGGGAGGCGTTGATCGAACGCGAGGTCTTGCTGAACGCCGCGCCCCATATCATCTGGCCGATGCGTTTCGTTCTTCCGCACAGTCCGGTGGACCGCCCCGCCTGGCTGATCCGGTCGGGGCTTTTCCTCTATGACCATCTCGGCGGGCGAAAGAGACTTCCGGGCACCCGGACCCTCGACCTTCGGCGCGACCTGGAGGGAGCGCCGCTTCTCGACGAGTACACGAAGGGCTTCGAGTATTCCGATTGCTGGGTGGACGACGCACGCCTCGTCGTGCTGAACGCGCTTGATGCAGCAGAACGGGGGGCGACGGTGCTGACCCGGCATGCCGCTCAAAAAGCGCAGCGTGAACATGATTGCTGGACCGTGACAGTCAGGGACAAGACAGCCAACGAGGCGCGCGACATCCGGGCAAGGGTCTTGGTCAATGCCACCGGCCCCTGGGTGAGCGACGTCGCGACCCGTGTCGCGGGCGCGACATCGCGAAGAAGCGTGCGGCTCGTGAAGGGCAGCCACATCATCACGCAAAAGTTCTGGCAAGGACCGCAAGCCTATCTTGTCCAGAACAGGGATCGACGGATCGTCTTCGTGAACCCCTATGAAGACGGAAAGGCGCTCATCGGCACGACGGACATCGCCTACGAAGGCCGTGTCGAGGATGCCACATGCACTGAGGAGGAAATTGCCTACCTGATCGAGGTCGTGAACCGCTACTTCAAGGAAAAGCTCCGGCGAGAGGATGTGCTGGCGACCTATTCGGGCGTCCGACCGCTCTTCGACGACGGCAAAGGCAATCCCGCCGCTGTGACACGCGACTATGTCTTCGACCTCGACGAGGCGGGAGGCGCGCCGCTTCTGAGCATTTTCGGCGGCAAGATCACTACGTTCCGCGGGCTTGCCGAACGAAGCATGCACATGCTTGCGAGGTTCTTTCCGGAGATGGGGAGCGACTGGACACATGACGCTTCGCTTCCGGGCGGAGAGATGGCTGGCGCGGACTACGTTTCCTTCAGCGAAAGGCTAAAGTCTGAATACCCGTGGTTGCCACGTGCAATTCGCAACCACTATGGACGACTCTACGGCGCGCGCACCCAGCGGGTTGTGGACAATGCGGCATCGTTAGCGGACCTCGGCCGTCATTTCGGGGGCCATCTCTACGAAGCCGAGGCTCGCTACCTTGTCAAGACCGAATGGGCGCAGACCGCGGAGGACATTCTTTGCCGCCGGACGAAGGAATATCTTCACATGACGGAGGGCGAGCAGGCTGGCTTTGCCGAATGGTTCGATGCCTCATTTGCCCCGATCACGTGAGAGAACGGGTGTAGGGCAAGCGTTCGGTCGTGCGGTGGCGACAGTCCGTCACTGCGAAATTGGTACAGGCAACCAGGAATCCAGCGTGCTATTTGGCTGCGAATGGAGATTCGCATCGAGGATATCGGGGCCCCACCCGTTCCTTGCGACGCTGACGACGGGCAGCTGTCGGAGGCGTCGGCTCTCGGTCCGGTCGACTGGAATTCCTTTGCGAGCGCTATGAGCAACCACATTAATTGAAGCAATTGGCGGTTCCCGCGTTCACGGTATTTTGGGATACACGAAACGATTGCGCAGTCGGCGCGGCGCGCGCTCCGGACAACCGTTCACGGCAGCGTCCAGGGCATCGGCGGCAGTCGGACAAAACGGATCGTCACTGCTGGACCGAACGCTTACGGGGTAAGTCTCAAATGGTAAAGTGTTAACCTATTGATATTGCACGACAATTTATTCGTTTTCAATGTTCTAGATTGGGCGGAAAAGGCGGCGAGGCGACAAGCTTCCGAGACTTTGTCAGCTTCCGGCACGGCTGCGCCGCCGCTCGGAAAAAGAAAGACGCACTCCTTCCCGCAATATGCGGTATAGTGAATTTATCCACATACCAGATAAGGAGCGTGTCATGTCGATTTTTCAATTGCTGAACGGTAGTGCAACCGATTTGCGCGATCTGCCGTCCGAATTTTAAGAATGGGTTGAAAAATGGCGCCGGGCCGCGCGACGCAGCCGCGTCACCCGCCTAATAAAGGGCATTGCGCACTCAACTACGTGCAAGCCTACCATGAGGAAGACTTTGCGGAATGTCCGGAATGCCGAAGAGAAAGACCGCTTCATGCTGAAAATTCGAATAGGCGAGAAAAACGTATTCGTTCCAATGGTTAGGATCCGGACCGTACTTCATTAAATGAAAGTAGGCGTCATCCATCCGGCGCGGTACCCGCGTCGCCGTCATCCGCGCGAGCTCGCGCTTTAAATATTCGGAAAAGTCCAATTCGGAAAAGTCTCGGATGACGTAGGGCGTGTTGAACACGACATGGTGACGGCACAAGTGGTGGAACGGCGGAAGCACGCGCACGAACCAGATATCACCCTCGCGACCGACATAGCCGGACGCAACTTCGCAGGACAAGATCTTCAGCGTTCCGACTTCGCGCAGCAGAGCCACTTTGCCCTCGCTGCCGCAATGCACGTAAAATCCCATCCTCGACTGCTGCATCCGCTCGACAACGTCCGTCAACCAGGACGGGCAGTCGTATTCGGTCGCGACGCGAAGCATGCAGGTCCCCATAGTGTCCCGGCTGCTTCCGAACCGAATGTCGAACATCGCCCACATACAGAAAAAGCTGGTGGTCAACGGGCTCATCGGCGGCTCGGACGGCCGATAATCCTCCTTGGCATCATCGTAGGTCCTGACAAAACCCTTGGCTTCTCTCATCGGGTAAATGTCCCCCGCAATGTACGAGACGAAATTATGCCCCAATACGTACAGCTTGTGGCATGGGAAGGGCATCGCGGATTTGTCGAGAGGAAAACCATCTTCGCCGAAACCTAATTCGAGAGCTATCTTCCTCCATTCCAGCCAGACCGCCAGACCGCGATCCTTCGAGCGGCGGGGCGAAATGAATTTCTTCGCGATCTTGTCGGCAACTGAACCCATGATGCTCTCTCAGTCGTTTTCGCTCGCAGGGCCCCCGTACGAACCAGAATATGGCGGCGCCAGCCCCGCGGGGCGAGGCTAAAATTTCTTGATCACGCCGCCGGCCGCCACGCTAATCGGTCCCAGATTCGATTGTTCAGCTTGCAACTTCGCATCGCAAGCAATGCAGGCTGGATCGGCGAAAGACGTTGAATCCCCAAATTCTTCGTGCCTGCCCGCCTCGGCCTCGAGATCGATAATCACCTGCGATGCCTTTCCTTTTTTGACTAGCAGCTTCGCCTCAACGCCCTTGCAATTTTCGCGAAGCGGCTCCAATTTCGATGTTATCTTCGTCCGGCGCAAATCGCATTACAAAAAAGAGGCGGAGTCGGCAATCCCAGACGAAAAATGACAAAATTTACAATAAACCTGAACCGCGCCCTCACACCGGCTTGTCCACTCTAGCTTGTTTACACCGAGCAATTTGAGGAAAAATGCGCGGCGTTCATTCTCCCTCGATCCGTGGTCCAAGCAGTCGTCGATCTTGATTATCGCTTTCACAAAGCGACGATGTACTTCCGGGCCGATGCGCGAGGAATCCGAGACATATCTTAGGGGATTATATACTTGCCTGAAATCCGGCCTCGTCGGTCTCCGGCTCCGACTTAGCTTCCCGCGGTCCCCGGTCAACGTCTCGGCGCAAGATCGCACGGGCCGCCATCTCCGGCGTCCCGCCAGCATAACGCGGGTTGTTGATGATTTCAGGATCCGGCCGTTTGGATTCTGTGGTCAATTCATATCTTCCATAAGATGCAGGGACGGCGGATCGGTCGGCCGTGCGGCATCAACCAACTCGAACCATCTCGTCATCCGGTTTTCACGCGTGCAGCTTTCGCCCCAGTATTCGACAAATAGTGCGTCATCCAATTCGGCAGCAGCCTTGCGGATGGCTTTCATGTTGTTCTTGACGGATCGCAGAATGTAATCGCCGCCTCGTTCGGGACCAGAAACACTGCCGGCACTAAACATGTCTCGCACATTGGATGCCAATACGCCGTGCTGCGTCAGCAAGTAAACGGCGATACCGTCATACTTGCTCCGCTTCCTAGACCCTTGGAATATCTCCGGGCACATCAAGGCCGCTTCCGCACGAAGTGCTGACTGTACCGATGATTCTAGATTCCTGTATAATCTGACGTTGACCGGAATCGTGTGGTCTTGCTCGTTACCAAACCACCACAGCTTTTCGCCCGCTTTCAATCGTTTCTGAACGTCGCCTTTGACAAGAACCATCTTGTCTTTCATGTCTAGGTCCTTGAATTCATCCAATGTCAAATTCAGATTCCGAAAAAAATTGCCGCCACCGTCCATGTCAATCATGTAGCGCGGCGAATGCGATATTCTGATGCCCTTTATGCACTCTTCGTATTTGCTCCAACGCGCTTCGGGAATGTCCGATCGGAAGTATATAAGGTACACACGACTAGCAGCGTCGTCCCGCATTCCCTCGAATATGCTGTTTCCCGTTCCGTGCCATGAAGACCGGGAAGTGAATTTCACCTCGACTCCAAATCCGTTGATGACAATGTCTGGAAATGCGCTGTCGTGGAATGTCGGATTGGCGCCACCAATGCCTTCACAGGAAACCCGCAGTTGTGCCAGTACGGTCTTCTCCAAATAGTCTGCGTCCGAGTATCCAGGCATTCCGGCGCTGGCTTGCTGGTTCATGGCCTGAATTGCCTTTTCGAGACACGCCTCGAACACTTCAGGCGTCATGCGAATACCTGGGACTCAATGGCATTCGCGATGTGCCATGCAAGAACCGGGGGGACGGCATTACCGATTTGTCTTTCCGTCTCTCTCATGCCGCAGGGGAATTTGAAGCAATCCGGGAAAGACTGAAACCGCGCTTGTTCGCGCAGAGAAATACGGCGCGGAAGGGAATAGTGCCATTGTACGTTTCCGTGGTGTTCGGCCCGCATTGTTGTGGCAGGTGCATCCGCTTTCAATTTCCGAGAACCTTGTTCCGGCGACCGTTTGGCCCGGCTCCACACATGCTTGATGTTCGGATCCTCTGTCGCGTCCTCTAAGTCCGATATGGCCGCGCTTGCCGTAATCGGGACATTGACAGACGGATCAGGAAACTTGAACGGCACATCGCCTTTCGCCCCGACAATGAACAGGCGTTCGCGATTTTGCGGAACACCAAAAGACGATGCCAACAGAACCGCCACCGACACTGCATAGCCGGGAAGATGAAAGTCCGAAAGAACCTGATCGCCGAATTCGCAGGACAACAGACCTCGAACGTTTTCAGCCACGAAAACCGCAGGTCGAGTTCGTTCAATGGCCTCGATCATCTTGCAATACAGAACCGTTCGTTGTCCCTGTGCAGCTTGTCGCTTCCCATTTAACGATACGTCTTGGCACGGGAAGCCGCCGAGCAAAATGTCACAACGCTTTGGAAGGTTCGCCATAGCCTCGTCAATGTCCGTCGCGTGAATGTCGTGACCTATGTTGTCACGATATGTTTGACACGCCGCCTTGGATATATCGTTCGCAAACACGATGCGATTGGCCAAAGGCTCGTAAGATTTGCCAAGAAACTCGAACCCCCCAATAAACCCAAGGTCCATACCACCGCATCCGGAAAACAGGCTTGCCAACGACCGCTTCGGACTCGATTCGAAGTGCGGTGCAAATCGCGAATTCGGAACCGGGGCGTTCACGGCCCCGCTCCGGCATTGCCAACCAATTCCTGATACATGATCCGCTTTCCGATCATGCGGGTTACGACCGCTTCCATCTGCTCCATTGTGTCTGCCTCCCTTATGTCACGGCATCCTGCACACTCGCCCAGGTAGCGGTCAAGATGCTTCGCGCCAATGTGATGATAGACGCCCTGACAGCCTCCTCTCTCGAGCATTGCCCGGAACCACTCCATCCCGTTCGTATGCGCCATTTCCCTGACATACTTGCCTACCGAGTGACTGACCGACTCATGGTCCGTGTCAAGGCCCACGTAGGCTTTGGCATCGTCAGTGTAGCCCCCCCCTTTTGGCAGTCTCTTTCGTGATGCCTTCCACGAAGCCTTGCAGCGTCGGTGCGTCGGTTGACTAGAAAACCTTTGCGGCGACCTGAATTGTCTCACGGTCCTTCGCAACTACAACTGCGGACTTGCCTACCGCTCCGCGCCCGTCATTTTCTCGCGCTTTGACTTGGGCATGTTCTTCCGCTCCCCGCCTACATAGGTCTCGTCAACTTCAACCGGACCTTCGATCTCTCAAGCGCGGTCCCGATCCTGACCGAAAACGGCTTCCGGCAGCCTGTGCAGCAATAGGGCAGCCCGGAGGTCTTGGCGGCAACGGCGGTGTCTGTGCAGCCGCAACGCGGGCAATGCCGGCCCTTCGGCCAAACCAGATTCTCGAACCACGCGGTTGCGGCAGCTTCATCCGGGAACATGTCGCCTAGTTCCATGATGGAAATGCCTTCGCGGTAGGACTTTCCGGGTGCGTTTGCCTTGCCAATCTCCCTTGATGATTCGTAGATTAGCGCAGTTCGCCATTTCAGTCAAGCATTAATTCCTATAATGTTTCTATAATCGAATATATGTTCACAAAATAATTCTCTTACGCAAGGTGGTAATCAGGTAAGCTTTTGACGGTGGGCCTGCGCTGAGCGTGGTCGTGGTTCGCCCGTAGCGCGGCGCTGAAAGCGGCGTCGCTTGGAGGCTTTGGCGTCAGGGAGCATAAAATTACGTCCGCTTTACTGCCGGTTCGTCAAGTCGCTGCGTTACACCGGGTTTAGGGTGATATCCGGCTCGTTCTTCCGGGCCGGACCGCAGGCGCCTTCAAGATCTAAAAAATTCCTCCCGCCAACCAGGCCGGGAGGGCCGGTTAAGCAGCCGTTATGGTCAACGCCCACCCAAAGCTGTATTAGCAATCAATTAAGAGAAACGACGTGATTGACATTGTGGCAATACCAAATCTGGAAAGCTATTTCGAATTAGAGCATGCCCCGGAGACTGTCGAGCGTCTTGAGACTCCGGTGCCTGTCATCGACCTTGATGTCGTAGAGAAAAATCTTTGGAAATGGCAGAAGCGCTGCGACAGCGCGGGCATGGCCAATCGGCCCCATGTCAAGACGCACAAGCAAATCGCATTTGCCAAGGCGCAGATGGACATCGGCGCACAGGGAATTACGGTCCAAAAACTCGGCGAAGCCGAGATCATGGCGAAAGCCGGTATTTGCGATATACTTCTAACCTACAATGTCGTCGGACGCCTCAAGCTAGAACGGCTGGCGCGTCTCGTCAAAAATACTCCGATCCAAACGGTCGCAGACAGCAAAAGCGTTGTTGAAGGACTCGCCGCAACCGGATCCTCAATCGGACGCGACCTGGAAGTTATGGTTGAATGCGACACTGGCGGCGGTCGAAACGGCGTCCAAAGCCCGGATGCCGCCATCGAACTCGCCAAATTCATAGACAGCGCTCCGGGCGTCGCCTATCGAGGCCTAATGACGTTTCCAGCAGTCGGAGCCCGGAAGCAATCCGGAGAATTTCTAGCCGAGGCGAAACACCGCGCCGAAAAAAGCGGTTTGCCGACTGTTTGCGTTTCCACTGGCGGCACGCCGGACATGTGGATTGATGACGGCTTGGAATCCGTTACGGAATATAGAGCAGGAACCTATATCTTCAATGACCGGTCGCAGCTTCAGCCCGAAATTTGCCAGGCTTCCGATTGTGCGCTCTACGTTCTTGCAACGGTGGTTAGCCGCCCGACGCGCGATCGCGCAATAATCGATGCCGGAAGCAAGTCGCTGACCAGCGACCTAATGGGATGCAGCGGCTTCGGCATCGATCGGAACAGCGGCTGCGTCCTTTCGGCGCTGACCGAGGAGCACGGGATCCTTGACACGCGCGGCAGCGAACGGCCGCCGCGCTTCGGCGAGCAAGTGCGGGTCATACCGAATCACGTCTGCCCGGTCGTAAACCTTTTCGACAAGGTCGCGATATCGCGCGGCGAAGTCGTCCGGGGCTTCGCTAAAGTCGATGCCCGCGGGGCCGTTCAATAGCGGCGGGATTCAAAGCTGCGCGAAATCGCTCCCGCCCGTGAAAACGCAGCGTCTGCCGACGGTCGTCGAATGCTATTCGACGACTTCGTCGACCCGAACAAGGCGGCGCTCGGCGATGGAACGGTACGCGGCTTCAGCCAGAAGAAGCGCTCTGCGACCGTCCTCGAAACCGGGTGAAGGAGTATTCCCGCTTTCGATGCAATTGGCGAACTCGGACAGCTCCGCCGCGAATGCTTCGGTATAGCGCTCTATAAAGAAGTACAGATAGGGTTCCGACGATTCGGTCCGGTTTCCCGAAAAACGCTGAAGCTCGTGGGGCTTGCGGTTGCCGCTAATCACCATGCCGCCGGAGCCGACGAGTTCGACCCTCTGATCGTATCCGTAGGTAGCCAGGCGAAAATTGTTTATATGGCACTGTTTGCCATCTTCCGTGCGCATGATTATCATGGCGGTGTCGTGGTCATCCAGCTCGTTCATGAAATCCGGGTCGATTAGGCGGCCGCCGATTGCGAAAACCTCGACAGGCTCGTCCACGAGGAAGAATCGAGCCAAATCGAAATCGTGAATCGTCATGTCCCGCAGCAGCCCGCCAGCCGAGAAATAATAGGCTTCTGGAGGCATTTCCGGGTCTCGGGAAGTAATGAATACCTGGCGCAATTCGCCTATTTCGCCCGAGCGCGCGGCATTCGACGCAGCGGCGTGCCCGGGGTCGAATCTGCGGTTGAAGCCGATTTGCACGGGAACATCGCTGCCGGAGATGTTTTTAGCGCATTGGTTAACTCGCGCGATGTCCAGATCAATCGGCTTTTCGCAGAGTACGGGCTTGCCCGCCGCAACGGAACGTTCGATATATTCCGTATGCGTGTCGGTTGTCGATGCCACGAGCACGGCCTTGATCGCGCTATCCGAAAAAATTTCTTCCGCTTCGGCGCACGACCGGACTTCGAAATCAGAAGCGATCTTCTCCGCGGAGGGGCCATGAGCGTCGTGCACCGCGGCCAGCTTTAGCTTAGGATGGGATGCAATGTTTTCCGCATGCATCCGCCCGATTCTGCCGCAACCGATCAGGGCAACAGGAATTTCAACCATATTCTTCTCCCTCTGAATTGAATGTCACTTCACATAAGAGTGCTAGGCGATTGTCAATCGCCCGACATGACTTTTTTGCCGCAATGCGGAATGGATTCGATGCCGGCCGCAAGATTGATTCGGACGGAATCCAGATGCCGAGTTCTCGAAAAATTGGCGTCGCCAGCAATTTTTAGCGATTTCGCATGTTTGCGACACTGGTTTCGGCCGATTACTGGTTGACGCGTTCGAATTCCGGCGCATCAGTCAATTCGCAGAGTCGCCATGCGATCAGTTCGCGACGGAACAGAAATCAATGCCTTCGCAGTTGCAAATTTCAAGGGACCTCGCGGGAATTTTTTGCGCGCTTGCCGCTTCCGTGGGATTTTCGATCACCGATGTGAGTATCAAGTTTTTGAGCGACGGCTATCCGCTGCACCAAATCATATTCATTCGTTCGCTAATTGCGCTCGCTTTGACGCTGACGATCATTATTCCGCTTGAAGGCGGATTCGCCAACCTGAAGACTCGGCGACCCGTTGCGCATTTGATCCGAGGACTTTGCCTAGTGCTAGCCAACCTTATGTTTTTTGCCAGCCTAGCAGTACTGCCGCTGGGCGATGCCGTGGCAATATTTTTTGTGGCTCCGATCATGACCATTACGCTGTCCGTCATTATTCTTCGCGAGCAGGTCGGAGTAAAGCGGTGGTCGGCCGTGGCACTGGGACTGGCAGGCGTCATGCTCCTCGTAAAGCCGGGGATGCAGGGGTTTCAGCCTGCGACGCTGCTTCCCGTAGGCGCAGCTTTCTTCTATTCCGTTATGCAAATTGTAACTCGAAAAATCGGCCTGACGGAGCGCGCGTCGACGATGGCATTTTACATTCATCTGGTATTTGCCGCAGCGAGCATCATTTTCGGCATAGGATTCTACGGGTTCGAATCGGAGTCGAGCCATCCGTCGGTTGAATTTATCACTCGGCCCTGGACGTGGCCCGGGCAACTAGATTTCGCTATTATGGTCGGCGTCGGCCTTGCGAGCGCTTTTAGCGGTTACTTCATATCGCAAGCCTACCGCATGGCGCAGGTAAGCTCTATAGCGCCTATTGAATACACCGTTCTCGTTTTGGCTGTATTCTGGGGCGTCGTCGTCTGGGCGGATTGGCCGCCAATCTCGTCATGGGTCGGCATTGTTCTTATTTTGGCTTCGGGAATGATCGTTGCGTTTCGCGAAAAGCGCGCCGGCGCACCTATAGCGTCCAAGCGGGTATACAGCCGCAGGTAAATTCGACTTGTCCAAGGTATCATCGCCAGCGATGCGGTTGATACTGTCGGTCTCGTCGATAGAAAGCGAATAATCGAATGCAGTGATATTCGCGGCTGGCGGACGCGGTTCTTCCTGCGGTTTTGGCTACCGCTCCGTTCAAGCTCTTCCGTCGCCGGGGATAATTTACAGCGCTCGCGGCAGCCGCCCGGTGCGCTAATTCGAATGCTCATAGCGTATATTTGGAAATTCGTCTGATGCTCCCGAATAAATCCACCTTTTTCAAATTGACAATATTCGCTAGCAGCCGACATTCCGAGACTTTATTGCTGGCCGGGTTTCCAGTCGCCGGAAACGATCACGATTTGCTCTGACGACATCGCCAGCTAGCGGACATCGATATTTGTCGACGGCTGTGTAGAAGGATTGTCATTGCGCGCGATTATGCTACCGGAGGCGCACGCCACGTCGGCATTGCGTACGGCATTGCGAAGCCGCCCGAAGCTTTCAACTCGGCACTTGAAACAGGGCTTCGCTCTGTCAGCTTGTTGGTTGCGGCCTATCCTCGATCATTTGACTTGCAGCGACTAGTGGTATTCGATCATCTCGTGGTCCACACTGGAGACATCGGCGGGCCGACGAGCCTACATGCTGCAGTCCCGATGCGTACAGCAGAGCTTTTGGTGCGACGCGAGTTGGTCGAACGCGGCTTGCTATTAATGGCCAGAAAGGGGCTGGCCGATAGGGGGGTTGAAGAATCCGGCATCGTGTATGGAGCAGGTGAAATCGCCGAAACATTCCTATCGAGTCTGACGAGCCAGTACATCCGCACGCTGGCTGCGCGTGCTGAGTGGGTCGTGCAGGAATTTGGCGATTTGACCGAAGGCCAGTTGAAGGCGAGGGTCGGCGAATATTTCGAACAGGGGATAGAACAATTTCAGGTTCCGCAGAATAGTATGGCGGATGACCAATGACTGTAAATCGCCTCATAATTCGACATTTAACCTTCTCGGGCCCCAAGAGAGAGAATGCTCAACTCACTTTCGATTCCGGTCTAAACGTAATTCATGGTGCATCGGAGACAGGAAAGTCATTTCTTGGTGAAGCTATCGACTTCATGCTCGGTTCGAGCAAGCAACTACGCGACATTCCCGAGCGTGTTGGTTACGAGACAATTTTTCTTGGAATCGAAGAAAGTGACGGCACTCTCTTTACGCTAGAAAGAGCAACTGCCGGCGGAGGATTCAGGTGTTACGAGGGATTGCATCAAGTCCGACCTCAAGACTTGGAGGCAAAGTCTCTTGGCGCGAAACACAACCGAAATAACCAAGAAAATGTCTCCATGTTCTTGCTGGAAAAGATCGGATTGGCTGGTAAACGAGTTCGAAAGAATGCGAGGGGAGAGACGAATTCGTTGAGTTTCCGAAATTTGGCGCACCTGTGTTTGATTTCGGAGAGCGACGTCCGGAAACAGGGATCGCCGATTGAGACCGGACAATACCTAAGCCGCGCGGCAGAACTCTCTACCTTCAAACTTCTTCTGACAGGAATTGACGATAGTGCGGTCGAGCCCGAGGAGGCGCAGCGAACCAAACGGCTATCCCGAACAGCCAAAATTGAAGTCATTGACGACCTGATTTTCGAAAACAGAGAGCGACTGGCTGGCTTGACCGGCGAGGATGATGACGAGAACGACCTTCTTGAACTGGTGCAACGCCTGAATCAGAAATTGGATCGTGAAAAGGCTGCACTCGATCAGTCCGAAGAAGTGTATCGCGCTTTCGCTCTTCGGCGGAACGAGGCGAGACGGGCTTTGGAAGAAGCGCGTGAACGCCAAGCCGAAATTTCTGAGCTTCTAAAGAGGTTTCAACTTCTCGATGATCACTATCAGTCTGACCTCGTCCGCCTTGAGGGTATTCGAGAGAGCGGGGCTTTGGTCTCGGCGTTAAACGGTCAGACATGCCCGCTTTGCGGCTCCAAACCGAACGAACAGCACTTGGATGGCAATTGTGATGGAAACGTTGAGGCCGTAATCCAGGCTGCGGACGCTGAAGTTGGAAAGATCAAGAAGCTCAGGGTTGAGCTAGCAGACACGGTCTCCCAGTTGAGTGAAGAGGCGCACGAATGTGATTCGCTAGCTCCGAGGCTGGGCGAGCAATTAGAACTTGCGGTTGGGGAGCTTCAGGGGATCAATCCGGAGTTAAATTCCCAGAGGGCGGCCTATACGGAATTGCTGAATAGTCGATCTTCAGTCGAATCTGCATTGCGTATCCTATCGACCATTTCTGAGTTGGAAGTACGGAGAACCGAGCTTGAGGCATCGCCTGAGACAACAACATTACAAAACGAACCGGCGCTTGACCTTTCCCTAAGTACACTTAATTCATTCTCAAAGGTCTACGAGGAAGAGCTCAAGAGTTGGAACTTGCCCGATGCCGATAGGGTCTACTTCGCGCAGCCTTTACGTGATTTCGTTATTTCAGGCAAGGCGCGCGGCGCTCGTGGCAAAGGTATGCGCGCGCTTTCGTACGCTGCGTTTACGGTTTCATTGTTGGAGTTCACGAAGCGCAACGAACTATCGCATCCTGGTTTTGCTGTGATCGATACGCCCTTGCTCGCGTATAGGGAACCAGACGGCGATGACGACGACCTGACAGGCACTGACGTCCATCGGCGCTTCTATGAGCAGCTTAACGCGATGTCGGACCGGCAGATCATAATCCTTGAGAACGTTGACCCCCCGAGGGACATTCAGAGCGGTGGACAGTGCACATTCTTCAGCAAGAACCCAAACAGTGGCCGCTATGGATTGCTTCCAATTTAAAACGTTGTGCGGTCTGGGAAACCAATAGCTTCCGGGTCGAATCTGGTAGACCTCATCGAGAGTTGGCATCATTTCGATCGCGCGCTCGCATTTCCAGAGCCAGTCCGCAATCTGATCCCGGGTAAACCTGCCCAGCGCCATCAGCGCCGCCTGTTCCTCATCGGTCAGCGCAGCGAGCCTGCCTTTGGCCTGCGCGCAGGATGCCGGATCGAAATCTCTTGCGGCATCGGCGGACGACCTTATCCGCAACGCTCCGCTAATGGTGCCATGCGCCTCAATGTCGTTTTCCCACGCCGCCTAGGCCATGCTGATATCCTCGACAGTTGCACGGGATATTGCCGGCAGCGGATCGCGTTTCGTTTCAGTGCTCATGGCAGCCCGTCAACGCATGATCTACCGGAGGAAAGCCAGACCGCAGTTGGCGGAGGCCGGACTATCGGATAGTATTTGGATCATGGGCAATCTCAATATACATTCCGTTCGCAGTCCATTCGATGAGCCGAAGCTTGCATCCGCGGCTATCGCGGCACTGAGCCGCGCCGACGCTATGGGTCTGCTGTCTCGACAGATTACCTGCCTTGACGACGCTGCCATGCAGAAACTTCAAACGGGTATGGCCGAAGCCGGCATCGGCCATACATTCCTTGCCGAGCTCAACCGCCTGCCGTGCTCCGACTCAAGCCAGCTTTCCGTGCTGTTGGAAAAGATTAGCGAGGCTCTGGACCAATCGCCCGCCCCCGAGCACGAGTGGCGTATCTTGCAGGACGTCCTGGGACTGGACCTGCTGACCCGTCTCCTAGGTATCTCCCAATCCAGTGCGCGACGTTACTTGTCAGGCAGCCGCTCCACGCCCGACACGCTGGCGAGCCGTCTTCATTTCCTTACCTTCGTGGTCGGCGATCTCTCCGGAGCGTACTACGACATCGGAGTCCGGCGCTGGTTCGAGCGACGGCGCGAGCGGCTGGAAGGCAGTACTCCTGCCCAGGCATTGGGCGAGCACTGGTCGCCGGATGATGATGGGCCTCTTCGAGTGCGGAACCTCGCCAGGGCCCTCAGGACATCGCCAGCCATGTGATCGCGTTCCGGCATGCCGATCCCCGCTTTTCCCATTTGCGGGAGGATTCATCGCAGTCCGCCGGACGATGGAATGCTGCCGGCGAACTGACCCACTATTTCTGCGATACCCCCGACGGGCCTGGGCTGAGTTTCTCCGGCATGAGGAAATTACCGATCCGGAGGATCTTCTCACCATTCGCCGTGCATTGTGGGCCGTTGACATCGGCGAACCTCCATCCCTTCAACCCGATCTCCCTCAAGAGATCCTAACGGGCGGGCCCGAAGATTGGCCGGCATTCCGAGACTTCGCCCAAGCCAATCGAACGGCAGTAGACGGCATCACGGCGCCCTCCGCCGCGCTGCGTCCGGGAGGTGCCCACGGATGGCGCGTAGACAGCGGCCTCCAACCTGGACCTAAGCGAGACGGCAAGGTTTTTGTCCTCTTCGGGCTCCGTCCTGACCTTGTTGGCTGGCCTGCAACCATCGAGGGGCGACCGAGTGAAGAGTTGCTTGTTCATGTGCGCCATTTTTGACGACGGAAGATCGACCTAGCGTTTGTTTCGGAGCATTGCAGCGCCAAATCAACTCGATGTTCGCCGCTACCGCACCCACGCTGCATGGCATGGAGGTCTGGGCGCGGAGTCGGCGGCGCGCCTCGACTAGGGACGACGGGACCGTGCTCGCGGGAGTGGGCCGATGAAGAAGGCGTCGACGGCCAATAGGCTACGCTGTACGAGCGTCGTGAAGCCAGCCCTGTTGTTCGTCCGCGGATGGCGAGACCGAAGATCCAGGGGAGTTCGGATTTGCATGATGGCCCGATGTCGTCGAATGACGACAAGTCGAAAATGTCCGCGATCGACGACACATTGGTGGCGGGATGTTGTTCGGCGTCGAAGCGCCGCGCGGACTGCGCAATCGTGCCGGGGTTCCCCAAATACCGTGAACGAGGGAACCGCCAATTGCTTCATTTAATGCGGTTGCTCAAAGTTCTCCCGCTCGCAAAGTTCAGTCGCCAGCGAGCCGCGCGTGCAGCCGCCGGATTCCATGGCCCCTTCAGCCACGCGGCCGTGTCGGGGCGCAATTGTCGTGTTCCCATTCTCATGAGGCATGACTTACCCCTTCCGGAGAAGCGAGTTAACTGCGTCGGGATGAAAGATGCCGCGCCCGGCGAACGAATTGAACCCCAGGAAGTGTTACTCGTTCATGAGCGCGTTCCACAGCAGATACTCGGTCGGCCGTGCTAGGCGGACGGTGACACCGGCGATGCGGAACCCCTTCGGGGCTTCGGAATGCGAGATACGTTTCTGCAAATGCTTCGGAACGTCCATGGAATCGGCGCATAGCACGGAGGAAAAGGGAAAACCGGCGGAAAATGCAGGACGGCCGGGGGCGGCGGCCGCTGCCGCTAATCAAGTGTCGTGCCAAGCGAAAACAGACAATTTCGAAAATGGGAAATTCCTGCGCTATTTCGACAAGTTTGTATACAGTCCGGCCAAGGTCCGCTAATCTGCAACTAGTTTCATAACCACGCGAGGATGCCATGGTCACGGTCAATCTGGCTCAGGCCAAAGCCCACCTCAGCAAGCTTCTGGACAAGGTCGAGGCGGGGCAGGAGGTGGTTATAACCCGCCGCGGAAAGGCCGTGGCGCATCTATCTGCTGCGGATGGTCCCAAGAAACCGCTACCCCTCCGAGAACTAGCCAGATTCCGGTCCACCATGCCTCGATTGCGGCACCCCGCTTCCGAACTGCAACGCGAGATACGGGACGCGGGGCTGTGACATCGGCAATCGATTCGAATGCGTTAGTTCGATACCAGTTTTATTGTCCCGCTCATTCTCCCCGAGGCGACCAGCGAACCGAAATCCGGATTCTTGGAGGCCCTGCCGGGCGACGATCTGGCGGTCAGCCATTGGACCCGGGTCGAGTTCGCCTCGTTGCTTGCCCGTGAGGTTCGCATGGGCGGTTTGGATGCCGGTACGGCGCGCGAGGCTGGTTCGCAGTTCGAAACGATGATTGGCGAGTCCTTTGTTGTCCTGTTGCCGAACCGCGACGATTTCGATCCCGCCAAGGAGTGGCTTGGCATTTTCGACACTGGTCTGAGGGCCGGGGATGCGGTCCACCTCGCCATTGCGGGCGATCGCGGCGGGGACGCGATCTACACCCTGGACGAGCTGATGATCGCAGCTGGAAAGACGCTGGGCTTGCCGGCAAGTGCGGGGACTCTTCCCGGCTATGGCGACTAACGGCATTCATACGCGCATTGTGGCCCTCGGTGTCCAGAGATATCCGAAAGCACGCCTTGGAGACCATGCGAATGCCTAAGTTCGGGTGCGGCTGGAATTTCTTGTAGACGGCGAGAAAGCGATTCTATGCAGCAAGCTGAACTACCGTATCCCGAGTTTTTTTATTGCGAGTGGCAGCTTGAACACGAAATTTTAGCTGCACCCGGCGTCTGCAGCCCTGGGCGGCAATTTCTACAAGAAATTTGAGCCGTGCCCCCTAAGCGCGTAGTGCGAGATGTTCCCGGATTAACCCTCTCCCAAGGTCTGCGCAGACCTCCGCCCAGGCATGACCCCTTGAAGGAGTTTCGCTTCCGATACCGGTCGAAGCACCGCGGTGCGCGGCCCCGCGTGGTCAAGTTCTCCGGAGGTCACTCGAGCGGCATGCTGCTCTTCGCTCTGCTCGAGAACGGCCTTTCGAAGCGCGAACGCGGCGATGTCATCTTCCATGTCGACCGCGCGCAGCGCCGAAGCCGCCGCGAAGCTGTTTCCCGACGCCGCCGGCCCGATGCATCTGGTCTTCGACCGCTACAGCGTGTACAAGAAGCTGGCGCGCCTGCCGCCCGCCGCCGTCGTCCTGTGCTTCTGCCGGGTTCACGCCAGGCGAGATTTCCTGAAGTGCGCGGCCGAGCGGGCAGCGGCTGGCGGAATGGAGGGATAAATGGATCTATCGGCTGAACGCCGTCCGGCTCGGGGTTCCAGGCGGCGCAGGCCAAGCTGGAGAGCGCGGTCGCCGCGCTGTTCGCGGATGCCGAGCGCCAGCCTGGGGGCGCTTCGGAAAACGGCGGTTGAGGCCAGGCCCCTGCGCTCGCTGCCCGACCGACGCGAGGGGCTGTGCGTGTTCGTCGACCATCCCGAGGTTCCCATGGACAACAACTTCGGCGAAAGGCCCTCAGGGGCCCGGCCATCGGGCGGAAGCTCAGCTTCGGCTCCGACAGCGAGGCGGGCGCCCGGACGTCGGCGGTCATGTACACGGTCCTCGGCACGGTCGCGAGGAACGGTCTCGACATCCTGCGCTGGCTCGGGGCGCGGCTTGACGCCTGCGCGGAGAACGGCGTCCGCCCGCCCGCCGACCTGTCGCCCTGGCTGCCATGGTCGATAAGCGAGGAAAGGAAGCGGGACTTCGAGGCGCCGCCGCGGCCGACGAGGTCGAATGCCGCTACCACGGCCGCGACTTCACCGTCGCCGAGATGAAGCTGATGCGCGAGGTGATCGCGACGGAGCCGACCCGGTCCGCCATCGCCCTTGCCTTCTGCCGCCGCGTCGGCTGGCTGAAGCCCGACGGCGGCCTGAAGTCCATGATGGCGAAGGTCACCATGCTGTCGATGCACCGCGACGGGATCATCGAGCTACCGCCGCCGACCCGGGCCCCGCCCGTCCTTAAGCCGATCACGTTCGGGCCGGACACCGACCCGCCGCCCGCCGCCGTCCCGAAGACCCTCGACGATGTCCGCCCGCTGGAGCTCCGGATCGTTACGAGCCGCACCCGGGAAGGCAAGCTCTGGAACGAGTTCGTCGCCCGCTACCACTATCTCGGATACACGCGCCTCGTCGGCGCGCAGATGCGCTACGCGGTCCATGACCGGAACGGCAGGCCGCTGGCCATGCTCGGCTTCT
>MKWU01001258.1_pt1 | contig 45175 bp, 41 predicted proteins | sample 809101 | NCBI WGS metagenome assembly MKWU01 (sample SAMN05860141, study PRJNA318959) | sponge metagenome | host: Aplysina aerophoba | place: Slovenia: Piran, Adriatic Sea, Gulf of Piran | collected 2013-05-07 | reverse complement strand
CTCGCCGAAATTGCGATACCCGTTCGTGCCCCGCGCAGGCCGAATGAGACCGATATCCTCGTAGTAGCGGATCGTCTTCGCCGGAAGCCCGCTCGCCTCCGCAACATCACCTATGTTCATGACCCGCTCCATGACCTAAAGGCTACAAGACTCCCGCAGCCGGAAAGCCTAAAGAGATGATACCTCCTTGACCTTCCAGTTACTGGAATCTGTAATCTTGCTACAAGGCATGGCCCACGAGGAGTCCATGAAAGAGCACGAGACGTCGATGGGGAGCAGGACGCGCGACCCCGTCTGCGGGATGATTGTGGATCCCGCAGCCGGAAAGCCGTCACTTACCCACGGAGACCACCGCTACCACTTCTGCGCCGAGGGCTGCCGCGCCAAGTTCGAGGCCGACCCCGACGCCTATATCGAGGCGACCGATCCCGTCTGCGGTATGACCGTGCACCGTGCCAGCGCCCGCCACCTGGCCAAGCATGCGGGTGAGCGCTTCTATTTCTGCTCGGAGCACTGCCAGACCCGCTTTGAGGCAGAGCCAGCAGACTTTCTCGGCGACCGAACCGAACCCGAACCGATGCCCGCCGGCACGCTCTACACCTGCCCGATGGATCCCGAGATCGTGCGCGAGGAACCGGGAGACTGCCCGATCTGCGGCATGGCGCTCGAGCCGCTGACGCCCTCGATCGACACCGGGCCAAATCCCGAACTGATCGACTTCCGGCGCCGGCTATGGATCGGCGCGCCGTTCGCGGCGGCTGTGTTCGCCCTCGAGATGGGGACCCATGTCGGCATCCCGTTCGATATCTGGTTCGGGCCGCGCCTACACGCCTGGCTGCAATTCCTGATGGCGACGCCGGTGCTGTGGATCGCACACCCCCTCTTCAGGCGTGGCTGGGCCTCAATCGTAAACCGGTCACCCAACATGTGGACGCTGATCGCGCTCGGCACGGGGGCGGCCTATCTCTTCAGCCTGGTGGCGCTGCTCGTCCCAGGCCTGTTCCCCGACGCGGTCCGCGGTGCGGAAGGACAACCGCCCGTCTACTTCGAGGCGGCTGCGGTGATCCTGATCCTCGTGCTGGTCGGACAGGTGATGGAGCTGACCGCGCGGGAGCGGACCGGCGACGCGATCCGCGCGCTGATGGGGCTCACGCCCAAGACCGCACGCCGGTTGCAGGCAGAGAGCGAGGCTGACGTACCGCTCGACAAAGTTCGCGTGGGCGACCGGCTCCGGGTGCGGCCCGGTGAGAGTGTGCCTGTGGACGGGGTCGTGACCGAGGGCCGGTCCTCCATCGACGAAAGCATGATCACGGGCGAGGCCCTCCCGGTGGAGAAGGCCGAGGGTGATCCGGTGACCGGAGGGACGCTTAACAGGTCGGGCAGCTTCGTGATGCAGGCCGAGAAGGTCGGTACTGAGACGACCCTGTCCCGCATCATCGATATGGTTGCAAAAGCGCAGCGTAGCCGCGCGCCGGTCCAGGCGCTCGCCGACAGGGTCGCCAGCTACTTTGTGCCGACGGTCGTAGGCATTGCCCTCCTCACCTTTCTCGCTTGGCTGGCCCTCGGCCCCTCCCCGGCGCTCAGTTACGGAGTGGTCGCGGCGGTGAGTGTACTGATCATCGCCTGCCCCTGTGCACTGGGCCTCGCCACGCCGATGTCGATCATGGTCGGGACCGGGCGCGGGGCGCAGGCGGGCGTGCTCGTTCGCGACGCCGAGGCATTCGAACTCCTCGCCAAGGCGGAGGTGTTGATCGTCGACAAGACCGGCACCCTGACCGAGGGACGCCCGACTCTGGCAAACGCGACTCCGGTGGGCACCTTCGACCGCCTGCGGCTCCTGGCGCTCGCAGCAGGGCTCGAACGCGGCTCGGAGCACCCGCTGGCCGAAGCGATCGTCGAAGGTGCCGAGGCAGAGGGAGCGCCACGCCTCGAGGTGACCGATTTCGAAGCGGTGACCGGTAAGGGCGTACGCGGTACGGTCGACGGAGATCGGGTCTCCCTCGGGAACGCCGCCATGATGAAGGAACTGGGCCTCGATCTCCGTGGTCAGTTGAAGCAGGCTGGCGAGTTGCAGGCCAGCGGCCAGACAGCGATGTTCGTCGCAGTAGACGGCGCGCTAGCAGGTCTGATCGCCGTGACCGACAGAGTCAAGGCGACCACCCCCAGCGCTATCCGGGCACTTCAGGAGGCGGGCTTGCGCATCGTTATGGCGACCGGCGACAGCCGCCGCACGGCCGAGGCCGTCGCCCGCGACCTGGGTATAGATGAGGTGCACGCCGAGGTCGGTCCCGAGGAAAAGAGCGCGCTCGTCGAAGCATTCCGGCACCAAGGCTCGAACGTCGCCATGGCCGGAGACGGCGTGAATGACGCACCCGCGCTGGCAGCGGCGGATATCAGCATCGCCATGGGCACCGGCGCGGATGTCGCCATGGAGAGCGCGGGGATGACGCTGGTCAAAGGCGATCTGACGGGGATCGTCCGCGCTCGCTTGCTGGCGCAGGCGACCATGAACAACATTCGCCAGAACCTCTACTTTGCCTTCATCTACAACGCTGCAGGCATCCCGATCGCAGCCGGCGTGCTCTTCCCCGTGTTCGGCATACTCCTGTCACCGATGATCGCAGCCGCGGCAATGATCCTGTCTGATGTCTCGGTCATCGGCAACGCATTGCGCCTGCGGTCGGCACGGATCTGAGGGGGGCAGCACCATGCGGCCGGTTATGCTCATGATTGCCGGGGCAGGTGCCATTCTCGGCGGCTGGATCCTGTTCAAGTATTTTTTCCCGGCACCGACGGCCCAGGTCGATCTTTCACAGAGTGCAGCGCTCTACGCGGCCCACTGCGCCTCATGTCACGGAGCAGAGTTGGAAGGCGCTCCGAACTGGCAACGGCGAGGACCCGACGGCCGCTTCCCTGCGCCGCCCCACGATGAGACTGGCCACACCTGGCACCATGGCGACCAACTGCTGTTCGACTACACCAAACTCGGCGGCAAAGCGACGCTGGCGGCGCGAGGAGTAGACAATTTCAACAGCGGCATGCCCGGCTTCGGCGACCTGCTCACCGATGACGAGATCCTAGGCGTCCTTGCCTTCATCAAGAGCAGTTGGCCGGAGCTTCAGCGCAATCACCAGGAGAAGATGACCAGGCAGGAAGCAGCCTCTCAAGAGTAGTCCCCCACAGGCCACAGGGTAAGCCGCAACCTACGTTCCGGGCGGAACCAGTTGCGGGCGATGGGCTTGTCACGCAAACCTCACGGAGAATCCGCGAAGCTTGACCGACCGCGCGGAGAGCGGACTCAAACACCACGCCGACGTGGTAGAGTCCCCATGGCTTCCCTGCTTCAGCTTGAGAGCGCCGAGGGACCCAGCCTCTCCAGGCTACCTCGTCACCAGGGCAGCACGGCTGAACGCGTTACACCTCGAACTGCTGATTCCACTGTGACCAGGAAAGGACAGCACAAGTTGAAAGACAGTGCCACAGCGACAGGCGATACCTGTGTCCAGTTCGTCTTCTTCAAGGTGGATAGGTCGTGGCGAAGGCTGCCCGCTGAAACGAGGGCCGGCCACAAAGAGGAGTTCCTGAATACCCTGCAGGAGACGGAAGCCGGGGTTGCGACCCATTCGTTCAGCACCCTCGGACTGCGCGCAGACACCGATTTCATGCTGTGGCGAACAGCTCCAGGGATTGAAGACCTAGAGGATACTCTCAGCGACCTGCTTGCCACCGAACTGGGGGCGTTTCTGGAAGTCAGCCACGCCTACTTCGGGCTGCTCAGACGCTCCACTTATGGCCAGGCGCGAACGAGGCAGGACCATGCGGAACAGTCAGAGGACAAGGGCAGATACTTCGTCCTCTACCCCTTCACCAAGACCATAGCGTGGTATCTCATGGCTCGAGAGGCGAGGCAGGGAATGATGAATGAGCATATTCGGGTGGGACGGACCTTTCCGAATATCAGCCAGCTACTCCTGTACTCGACCGGCCTGGGAGATCAGGAATTCATAGTCGGCTACGAGACCGATTCGCTCGCAGAGTTTCAGGATCTCGTCATCGAACTCCGCTCCACCGAGGCCAGGCGGTACACCCTGCAGGACACCCCGATCTTCACCTGTGTACATAGAAGCCCCGAGCGGATCCTGAACCTGCTCGGCTAGTCGGCCCCCAAGGAGAGCTCTCACGATGGACAGAGGATGTGAGCCTGCCCTGGTACAAGCTGCCAGGATGAAGCAGACCGAGCGCACCCCCGTCTGGTTCATGCGCCAGGCCGGACGGGTATTGCCCGAGTACCGAAAGGTGCGCAGCAGTTACGGTCTCCTGGAGATCTGCCGGCTTCCCGAACTCGCCGCGACGGTCACGCTCCAGCCGGTCGAACGGTTCGATGTCGATGCCGCCGTCATCTTTGCGGACATCGTCACCCCGTTGGTCGGAGTCGGCGTGGATCTGAAGATAGTCGAGCAGGTGGGGCCGGTAATAGCTTCACCGGTCCGGTCAAGGAGCGATCTCGAACGCTTTCGCCAGCTCGAACCCGACCAGGACCTGCCGTACCTGATGGAGGCGCTTAGACTGGTGAGGGCCGAGCTGCCCCAAGAGAAGGCGCTCATCGGCTTCTCCGGCGCCCCCTTCACGCTAGCCACCTATCTGATCGAAGGCGGCCCGTCCCGAAACTACTCCACGACCAAGTCGCTGATGTATGGGCAGCCCGATCTGTGGCATGAATTGATGAACCGGCTCAGCGATATGATTATCGGCTATCTTCTGGCTCAGGCAAGAGCCGGAGCGCAAGTCCTTCAGCTATTCGATAGCTGGGTCGGCTGGCTGAGCAGGCGCGACTATCTCGACTACGTCTTTCCCTACACCGGCAACATCATCAGGTCGGTCAAAGCAGGTGGGACTCCGGTCGTACACTTCGCAACCGGAGCGGGAGGGCTGAACAAGATCATCAAAGACGGGGGTGCGGACGTAGTGGGACTAGACTGGCGAATTCCGCTGGACGAGGCCTGGGAATCTCTGGGGGACGTCGCCGTACAGGGGAACTTGGACCCGGCCGTTCTACTGGCGCCGCCCGCTGTGGTGCAGGATCAGACCCGCGACGTGCTAGAACGGGCGGGAGGTCGACCGGGGCACATCTTCAACCTCGGACATGGTTTCCTGCCCCAGACTCCGCTGGATAGTATCTTTCACATGATCGATTGCGTAAGGGAATGGGACGTCTCTCTTGGTTCCTGACCACCCGTTAACGGACGATGATCGTCTTTCGGCGATCATCATCGGCGGCGGAATCACCGGACTTGCGACCGCGTGGTACCTCGAAAAAGCGGGCCGCGAAGACGGATTGAACCTTTCAGTCGTCATGGTGGAGCGCGAGAACTGGCTGGGCGGCAAAATTCGCACGCTGAACGAGGACGGCTTCATCATCGAGGGGGGGCCGGACGGTTTCCTGACGAGAAAACCCTGGGCACTAGACCTCACGAACGAACTCGGTCTCTCGGATGATGTGGTCTACATACAGGCTGCAGGAACGTCGCTGCTTCGCAACGGAGAGCTTCACCCCATCCCCCGCGGCCTGATGGGGCCCGCGCCTACGAGTCGGCGGGACGTGTGGAGTGCGACATTCCTATCGTGGCGCGGCAAGCTGCGCGCCAATCTCGAACCACTGGTGAGAAGACGCAAAGCCGCAGGACGCGAGTCCCTGGGGAATTTCCTCCGAAGACGCCTCGGGGCAGAGCTTACCGACACCCTGCTAGAACCCCTGACCGCCGGAATATACGGGGGCAACTCCTACGACATGAGTCTGGACGCACTGTTCCCGATGCTGGAGCAATGGGAGCAACGCTATGGCAGCATAACGCGCGGGATGCGCGAGTCGAAGAAGTTTGCGCCTGGCCACAGACAGCCTCTGAGCCCGCTTTTCTCTTTCGGCACCGGCGCACACCAGATAGTCCGGGCGATCGCGGACAGTCTTGAGAGGACAGAGATCATCAGGGGACGGGCGGCCGTCGCGGTCGATCGGATGGAAGCTGGATACCCACCCCGCTACCGGGTTACCCTGGACGACCTGCAGTCGTTCGAGTCGGATGTCCTCGCGCTTGCGACTCCCGCGCAGGACGCGGCAAGTCTCGTCAGGTCATTCGCTCCAGGACTGACCCGATTGCTGGAGCGGATGCGGAGTTCCGCCACCGGCAGCATCCATATGGCGTTCCGCTGCGAGGAGATCTCCCATCCCCTGGATGGGTCGGGTTTTCTGATGCCGCGCTCAGAAACAGGGCTGGTGACCGGATGCACCTGGACATCCTCCAAGTGGCCAAGCCGCAGCCCGAAAGACTATGTGCTACTGCGCGCGTTCCTGGGCCGATCAAAGGACGATTCATTCTTGGAATATGGCGACCCCGAACTAGTTGAAGTTGCGACCGAAACGCTGCGGCCTCTGCTCGGAATACGGGGCGCACCGGAACGCGCCTGGGTCCACAGGTGGGCAGAGGGAATGCCACAGTACCGGGTGGACCATACAGAATGGTTAGGCGGAGTGGACCAGGAATCTGCCGAGTACCCCGACCTGTTCCTGTGCGGAGCCTCTTACCGGGGTATAGGCGTTCCCGACTGCATTCGCCAGGGGCGCGACACCGCAGAGCGCATCCGCGCATTTGCGCTCCAAGACTCCAGACGAAGACCCGCGCAAACCCTGAATGTCTAATCGCGAACTGGAAACGGAGTAGTCAGGTGCCCAAGCCAAAAGGTGTTCTGCTGATGGCATACGGCACACCGCGAAACCTGAGTGAAGTCGCGGCATACTACCGCGATATCCGTGGGGGACGAGATCCCAGTCCAGAAGAGGTGAATGAACTCACGGAGAGATACCGCATGGTGGGCGGTAAGACGCCGCTTCTGGAGATTACCTTGAGCGTCGCGAACTTGCTGGAGGAGCGTCTGAACTGGGAAAGCAGCGCCACCCCATGGCGCGTTTATGTCGGGATGAAGCACTGGCACCCATACATCTCGGAAGCTATCGACAGTATCGTGGCCGACGGCGTGGATGAGCTTGTCGCGTTGCCGCTGGCTCCACACTATTCCAAAATGAGTATCGCCGGATATGAAGAGATGGTAGTGCGCAACCTGGAAAAGGTAGCGTCGCCCCCAGCTACGCGCTTCATAGAGAGTTGGCACGCCAATCCCCGATTCATAGAGCTCATAGCTCAGAGAATCAGGGATGGTATGGGGAATTGCAGCGCCGAACCGGCCGATGTGGAAGTGGTGTTCACGGCGCACAGCCTGCCCGCACGAATCCTGGACTATGGGGATCCATATCCTCAAGAATTGATGGAGAGTGCCACGGTGGTAGCCCGAGCAGCGGGGGTTGAATCCTGGCGCTTCGCCTATCAGAGCGCGGGCAAGACCGTAACGCCATGGTTGGGACCGGACATCCTAGATAGCATCGAGGAGATCTCGCGCGAGGGCAAGAAAAACATCCTGGTTGTCCCGTTCGGTTTCGTCTGCAATCACCTGGAAATACTGTCCGACATAGACATAGAGGCCCTAGAAGCGGCAACCGCCCTCGGGGTGAATCTGGCACGTATAGCAATGCCGAACGACTCCTCTGAATTCATCGAGACACTCTTTGACCTGATAACCGTCGGAGCGGGAGCCAGAATCGTAGACCTATAGGCGGGGTGAGGCCGATGAGCAGCGGGGCGATGAGGAGGCCGGGGGCGCCGGAGATCTTTTTCAGCGTGGCTCGCCACCTTTGAAGCTGTTGTCATGGAGATCGTCTACGTGCTTGCCTTTTGCTGACCCTGAAGGTCTCGGCGGCTTACATGATGGTGGATTTCTCGTGGAGAGCGGCGTCAACGATGTGCTCGCGGAGGCCAACGGAGTAGGACATGCCTCTACCTGATCTCTTCCTAGCCGCCACCTCCACCGTCTCGGCGATCCAAGCGTTGAGGCTTTTGCCCTAGGCCTTGGCGGCTGCGGTGGCAGCCCGGTGGACCTCCGGCGGAACTCGGAGAGGGATCTTGCCGGAAAAGGGCTTATCTGGAGTTCGGCCCCGTTCTTCGCAAACTTTCAGGTAGTCGTCGACCGAGAACTTGAACTCCTTCTTAAGTTGGGCGACAGAGGTTCCCTCGAAGACGATCACGTCCCGGGTGTCCACCACTTCTCCATGAAAGACATCGGCCTCGTCGTCGATGCTGAACCATTCCGCGCCATCGGCCCCAACGACGTCACCGAACGGGACAAACTGCATCGTGCCAGCGGTGCCGGGCAACCGCTACTAACCGGGCTCCTCAGTCGGGGTTCCAAACATCCGCAGCCGACTGATGCCACCGTCCGGGATCATGTTGAGGCGCACATGGGATACCGACCCCAGGTCTTCCAGTTCCGCATCCGCGAACCCGTGCTCCCGGTCGGCTTCGAGCAGTCGGTCGGCCATCAAGACCGGCCAGTACATGGATTGCGTCGTTAAGGATTGCGCCAAGCTCGTATGCTCTGCGGGAAGAAGGGCGGCCTGAAGCGAGCAACGATGCGGATAATTTCCCTTGAAATGGGAGGTGTCGACCACGACATGCTGGATCGTGCCAGCGTGCGCTAGGGCGATTATGCACCAGTCATTGCCGGGTTCCCGGCGGCGCCGGGTCTCCCAACCGTCGCCCATATCCCGGCCCCGGTCGGGTCTAAGCATGTTGTTGGGATGCCCATAGTGTGAATCGCTCCAAGCCAACGCCAATGCACCATATAGCGCGCTGGCGAGATCCACCGACTCGCCTCCAGAGGTCACCCGCCAGTCTGGACGTGGCCGGCCGTAAACGCGCAGGCGTGCCACTCCGCCATCGGGAAAGATGTTGAGACGCACGTGACTGAAGGCGTGGCTGTTCTGGACCTCAAACAGGTGCTGCCCGTCGGGACCCAACTCGGACGGGGGCACCAACACGGTCCATGCGGCGGCGTCAGGGTCCCCGTCACAACCCTCTAGCGACGCAGCGGGGGGATAGTTGCCGGTGAAGTGGCGGGTATCGATCTCTACAGCGATGACCTCACCCGGTGCCGCCAACCGCACGACGCAGGAGTCGTGGCCACCTCCGCGGCGGCGGCGGGACTCCCATCCGTCCATCCACTTGCCGTGATCATCATACTTGCCGGGTATGAAAACCGGCTCCGTCGGCTCGAGCATCCGGGCCAGCGGCGCGAAGAACTCGTCCGTGCAGGAGATACCGGCGGCGCCCAGGCGGGCGTCGGCCAAGTTGATGGCCTGGCGGGCAATCTCTGCCAGTCTCGTCTCGATCGCGCCGTGTGACGAGGTCGCACCCATGCCACGTTCCTCCCGCGCCCAAAATATCAGCCGGTTTGGCCCCCGGGGCCGACCGTCACCCAAAGAGACCGACCGCTCGCATACACCGTGACGGGCACCTACTCCTAGTCATCGGCAATGCCAGCTGCACTATATCCTAGCCGGACTAACTCGGCAGCACCACGGGGCCGCAGCAGAGATCCGGCGGGTCCGATCCTCGAGATCGGTGGCTAGCCTGGGAAGTCGTCTCTAGCCGGATCTGCTCCTAGGCCCAGGTCTCGAACAACCCCTCGGGCGAGAAGGGTGCTTCTCTCCGCCACGGCGAGTAAGACTGGACCGGCCCTGAGCTATGGGACCGGGGCCGGGTCAAACGGGGCCGCTACACGATGAACGGTCGCTCCAGGACGCTGCTCCAATCATGCTCCGAGAGCGGTCACGACCGTTGTCACCCCGCCTTTCGTTCGCAGCGAACGAATCGATAGTGCAGTGCCGCCTTCGGACACACAGCCAGCCAAGACACTCCGCCTAACCGCTCCTGAGGGCCCGAATAGCCGCCTCGACAACAGTCTCAGGGGGAGCGTCAACAGCTATCACTATGGCCTGCGCGGGCGGCTCGAGGGTTTCGAACTGGCTGCGCAACATGCCGGCCTTCATGAAATGCCCTGCTCGGGAGCGCATCCGGCCCAAGATCAGGTCGAAGTCGCCATCAAGGTGCAAGAACCGGACCCGCTCATCGCCGGCTCTAAGGGTGGCGCGATAGCTCCGCTTCAGGGCCGAGCAGGCCACCACCGAGGATTCACCCAGTGCAAGGCGCTCCTGGATCAGGTCGCGGAGCCGCCCCAGCCAAGGCTGCCGGTCCGCGTCGGTAAGCGGGCATCCGACCGCCATCTTCGCCACATTGGCCTCCGGATGGTAGTCGTCCCCGTCGAAGAAAGGCCAGCGGAGGCGAACTGCCAGCAGTCGGCCGATGGTGGTCTTGCCCGAGCCGGAGACACCCATCACGACGAGCGCCAACGGTCCTGGAATCCCTAGCGACAGGGGGCTCACTGGCGCAGGGCTCATCGGAGCAGCCCCGACCCCCTCAAGGCTGCCCCACCCGGCAGAGGATCTCCCCCGCCTCGGGTACGAGCAGGATCCCCTCAGCCTCACGGTTCCGCCACGCCTCCAGATCGATGGAGGCGGGGTCGCGGTAGCCGAGGCCCAGACGCTCGCAGGTCTCCGGACCGAGCCTAGCGGCAAGCGTGACCTGAGCGCGGGGACGCTCCACTCCCCTCCAGTAGCGTCCCGCGCCACGCACATGGGTGCTGTGGGCGATCACCCCCAGGGGAACGTGCCGGAACCGGTCCCACTCAGCCAAGTCGATCACGTGATAGCCGATCTCGTAGATGAACTTGCCGTGCATCTGACTGACCTCAGCGAGGTGGGGGGCGTAGATGATCAGCTCCCCACCCTCGGCGAGGGCGGGCTCGAGCTTATATATGACCTTCCCGGCGGTCCACAGCTCGTCGTATCCGGGCGGCGCCCGAGGATAGCCACCCTGGCCCCGACCGCCACCAAGCCGCGGGCCACCTCCCCTCCCAGGACACCGCTGCTGCCAGTCACCACCGCGCTCTTCCCCTGCAGCTCGAACGAACTCACCTACCCTCTCCCTCCGCGCAGTGTGCAAGACCCCCTTATCGGGCCGTTGATCCTACAATAAGCGTCAAAGTACAATCACTGCAGGACGCAAGGGGGCGCTCGATGCTCCGCCCGGAGGCGGGGGTATCTCCCGTCCATTCTCGCCGGGGGTCTTAAGCTACTCGGCGGGCCGGAGTCACTCCGTGACCTAGAATCAGGTTTCGGTCGTGAACGACATCGACTCCATGGCGCTCGGGGGCGGGCGTGGGATCTCGAACGCTCCCCCGACGCCGCGCGAGACCCCAATCCCCTACCCAAGCGGACTGCGCCTAGGCGGCAGGCACCGAGCGCGTGGGGCAGACCGTCAGACGGTCTAGTCCCGTGGAGGGAGCAAAGTGTTCAAGCTCGGCATCATCAGCGATGAGATCAGCAGCGACCTCGACCGGGCCTGCACCCTCACCCAGGAGCTCGAGAGGGCCATCGAGGCCGGTGCTCTCCTCTCGACCCACCTCGGCAACGGATCCCATTCCGAGATCCGCAGGCACCCCAACCACATCTGGGATCAGCGCGCCGACGACCAGTTCTGGGCCAGCCTCATCGTCGACGGCTACCATCTCCCAACGTCGTCAAGGTCATGATCCGGGCCAAGGGGACCGCAAGGTCGATCCTGGTCTGCGACGCCGCCACCGTCGCAGACCTTAAGCCGGGTCACTACCGGGTCGCAAGAACTCACCGAGGACAATGCCGTAAGGCTCTCCGGCAGCGACTATCTGGTGGGGGCGGCGCTCACGATTCCTGAGGCGGCGCACAAGGCGGCGCGGTTCGCCCGACTCGAGCCGGAGCTGGCGGTCGACATGGCGTCGCAACAGCCGAAGACGCTGCGGAAGAGGCACACAGGCATCGAACCAGACGTGTTCAGCCCCGAGAGCTTCACCATCCTGCGTTGGAATGAGGGTAGGCTCGAGGTCGTCACCACCGTGGTCGCTGGCCAGGTGCGCCATCCGCTCAGCGCTCAGAAGGCGCTGCATAGCTAGAGGAGGGCCCATGGCCGAGGCGATCAGAACGCTGCAGATCGACCGACTCCCCGTCGCGATCTACGAGAGTCCCGAGCAGCTCGGGGCCGCCGCCGCCCTGGCCACCCGCGAAGCGATCACGGGGGCCGTCGAGGCGAAAGGGAGTGCCCGGATCGTCCTGGCGACAGGGAACTCGCAACTCGCCCTCTTCCGGACCCTGCTCAGGCTCGGCGGCGTCGCCTGGCCGAAGGTGACCATCTTCCACCTGGACGAGTATCTCGGCATCGACCCGACCCACCGGGCGAGCTTCCCCCGCTTCCTGCGCCGTCACCTCCTCGATCAGATCGACGCCAGGGCCTTCCACCCCATCCCCAGCCGGCCTGGCGACCCTGAGCAGGCCTGCCGTGACTACGAGACCTCGCTGCGGCGTGAGCCGATCGACCTGGTGGTCCTGGGGCTCGGCGAGAACGGTCACCTCGCCTTTAACGACCCGCCCTACGCCAGGTTCGACGACCCCCTCTGGGTCAAGATCGTCAGACTCGACGAGGTCAGCCGCCGCCAGCAGGTCGGCGAGGGGCACTTCGGCTCCCTCGACGAGGTGCCGACCCACGCCATCACCCTCACGATCCCCGCCCTGCTGGCGGCCGACCGGCTGCTCTGCATCGCCCCGGAGGCCAGAAAGGCAGAGGCGGTGCGGGCCTGCCTGGTCGAACCGATAAGCGAGGAGCGCCCGGGCTCGGTCCTACGGCGCGCGCCTCACGCCCGGCTCCTCCTCGACCGGGACTCCGCCGCGCTCCTCGAGCTCTGATCACCCCACTCGGAGGGAGATCGGGGTGCCCGACTCGTGGATCGCGAGGATGATCTCCACCGACCTCCAGGCTTCAGCGTCCGAGACGGCAGGCTCACGCCCCTCGCGAAGCGCCGAGATCAGGTCGACGATCTGCTTCCGGTGCTGCTCCTAGCCGATCTCCATAGGATCGACCCGACCCGCTGCCCGGGCCTCCGGGATGTGCCTGGTCGCCTCCACCTGAACCCCAGCGATATTGCCCGCGCCGACGATCGCGAATCCTACAGACATCTCTCTCCTCTCTGGCGCGTCTTTAGTCCACACCCCCCTCAAACACCTATCTGACATCCAAGGCTGTGCAAAGGCTGATCGGGCGGTGCGGAGGTAGTGCTCAGGAGCCCACCTCCGCGACCAGGGCGCTCACGCCTCCTAGTGGCTGATTGTCTATGGCGAACCAGACCCGCCCGCGCCATCCCGGGGGAGAGCGCATCGGAGGGCGTCAGGCAGCTCGGCGCGGCCTGTCACACTCCCTCGCAACCGCTTGAGAGGAATCCCTGGGGGCTGCCTGAGCGACGCAGCAAGCGCCCGGCGGGAGCGGGTGGGTCAGCGGCGCGTCGGCCTGAGCTCCACGGATTCGACGGTGACGGCCTGGGGAAGTGACGCGATGAGCACGACGAGGTCGGCCAGGTCCTCCGGCTGAATCATCACCGATCTTTGCACTTCATCGGGCGGCTCGGGACGGTGGTCGAGGATGGGGGTATTGCCCTCGCCCGGGTTCACAACGCTGGCCCGAACGTTGTAGGGGTTGCCCTCCTCATTGGTCACCGCCGTGAGCGCCTCCATCCCCCTCTTCGCAGTGCTGTAGGCCACGCCGGCCTGGAGGCTCGGGTGGCTGGCGGCCCTCGAGGCGATGTTGATCACGGTGCCACGCCCCCTCGAAATCATGCCCGGCAGCACCCCCTTGCTGAACAGGAACGCGCTGGTGAGGTCGACCTCGAGTAGCTCCCGCCACGCACCGCTGTCAGTCTCGGCAATGCTGCGCGCACCGATGTTGGTGCCAGCGTTGTTAACTAGCAGGTCGATCGGGCCGAGCGAGGTCTCAGCCTGCTCGACCGCTGCGAGGATCTCGGCCTCAGAGCCGACATCGGCCGGACAGGCTACCGCCCTCCCCCCTTCCCCCTCGATCTGCTCTGCTAGAGCCCTAAGCCGCTCCGCCCGGCGCGCGACTAGGGCGACAGCAGCTCCCTCTGCCGCGACCGAGCGGGCGATCGCCCAGCCAAACCCACTGCTGGCCCCGGTCACGAGGGCGACGGTCCCGGCTAGCCTCCCCAAGCGATGCTCCTCTCTTGCAGTTCGGTCAATAGCCTAGCATAGTTCTCCGGTCCACCGGGAGCGTGACCTCCTCGCCACCCTGGTACAAGGCATGACGTTCGCAAGCTCAAGCGACATCAACCCCGGCCGGCCCGTCGACAGCGACGCGTCCCCCCGGATGGCCGCGTGGAGGTCGCGGTAGCCCGCTAGGTGATCCCCTCTGCCGGGGTCGAACTCGACGGGGACGATCCGCCTCTCGGGCCCCCGATACCGCTCCTCACTGTCGCAGACCTATCCTCAGTCGGAGTTCGGAGACTAACACCCGGCGTGCTCGCTCGTAGGGGATGCGAGGTGCTCCGCTGGGCACTCGCAGGCGGTGGCACCTCACCGCCGCTCTTTGCCGTCTTGGGGAGGAACTCCCTCTCAGCGAAGACGCTGGGGATCGGAGCACCACTACTCGCGCAGGAGGCCGAGTGGGTCGAGAATAGTCTCTGGCGGGCCGAGCAGGTCGACGAGGACGGTGCCGCGACTATCCGACGCGCCGCCTGAGTAGCTCGAGCGTGTCCGCAGCCCCGCTGTACTCCGCCCATCCGGCCGGCGTGCCACCGTAGGCACCGTCGACGATGGTTGGATCAGCCCCGTGGTCAAGCAGTAGGTTCACGCAGCCGACGCAGTTGTGCTGCGCTGCGAGGTGCATGGCGACAGCAGCGACGCCATGGCCCTCGCCGCCCCAATCGTGGCGCAGATCCGGGTCCGCACCGTGGTCGAGCAGCCAGGCCGCGGCAGCCACCTTGTCGCTATAGCAGGCCCAGAGCAGCGGCGTGCCCCGAAACGCGCTGGCGTTGACGTCGGCACCGAGATCGACGAGCGCCGCCATCGACTCGCATTGATCATTGCGCGCCGCCCACGACAACGCCTCGTCGAGGATCTCCTGACGGCTGAAGGTGCGCTCCCACATCGGAAAAAACACCGGCGCATAGAAGTCGAGGCCCGCAGAGGCCGCAGGCGTCAATCCTTCGCCAGCCACGAAGCGCTCCAAGTCGGTGCCGAGCGCGGCGGCGGAACGCAGGTTGTCGGGATAGACCGGCGCTAGCACATCGCCCATGTACGCCTTGGCGTAAAACAGCGCATACGACAGCGCCGAGCCGCCGTCCCTTCCGTAGGCGTTCGCGTATACGGAAGCCCCAGCGCCGACCAGGCGTCTTGCGAGGTCGGAATGACCGGCCATGCCCGCTGTGTGCAGCGGCGTCCAGCCGTCGTCGTCGCCGGTTGCCGGATCGGCACCGACCGCAAGCAGGAGATCGACCGCGGCGTGCTGCTCCCGGGTACCTGCAACGAGGGGAATAGCGATATCGCCGGTCGCGGCACGGCAGGCCAAGTCGAGCAGGGTACGTCCACGTTCGTCCCGAGCCGCCAGAACCGCTGGCGACCGGGCGATGATCTCGCGCAGTCCGTCAAGGTTGCCCTCATGGACGGCCGTTGCGGCTTGCATCAGTACACTTTCTGCCATGTCAAGTTCTCCTTCTGGTGGCGACGGGCTTCGAGGCCAACTTTCAGGTTCGAGCACCTGCTCGGTCCAGCGACCGCTGCGCAGCGTATACCGACATCGGTCATGATCTGCACACCAGTATACCTTAATAATTAAGGCCAAGCAAGTCGATTACGCAGCGTATACCGACATCGGTCTATAGTCATGCACACCGCTGTCTTAGCCGATACCCACTCGTTCTAGCCCGGAACTGAATGAGCTCAAGGATACGGGGCTAGTGGTGTGCCCGGAAGGAGCCAACGGGGACGTGCGAGTAGCCGAGGCCTACCGAGAGCAGGAGAAGTTATACTCTACACACGCTCTCACCTGCCCTGCACGCTCATTCTGCTCGAGTTCTCAGACCGCTTGCTCGAGCATACCCGGCCACAGCTACGCTCCAGCAACCGTCCACACCGCGCCGCTCGGCTTCTCTCGAGCAGCAGGAAACAGCTACGCTTCACCCGGCTACGGAGGGCATAGAAATTCAACGCCAATGTGGGCTATGTCCTATCAGAAGCTCAAAGACCTGTCGCCAGAGGCGTTTGAGCGTGTGATTCGGTTCTTAAAGGTATTCAGGAGACGGACCCGAAGGGTCCCGTTACCGTAACCGTCGGAAGCGGCTGGCTTTGCGTTTCAGCTTGATCGTGGCATTTTCGACTTCGAGTCCGCAGCACAGGAGGCTTAAACGCACTACCGGCTCGCTGCCAAGCAGTCTGGTCCCAGGCTGGAATGGGGTCGCGACTCAGTCAGCAGCTCCGACCGCCAGCCGGGGCGCTGTCTGCTCAAGGATCGGGCCGACTCCCGGCTCGCTCTCCAGGTTCAGGCAGCGCGTGAATAGCTCGTCGGCGCAGCCTGGCGGGAGCAACTCCGAGGTCAGCGCCTCGAATTTAACCCGGAGTTCATCCTCGGTCATGCGGAACTCCGGCTCACCCTTGGCGTAGGGGACGCTCCCCTCGAGGCGTCGGCCATCCTTCAGCTGCACCTCGATGCGGGCGCCGTTGCCGTCGGGGTAGCGGCTCTCGATCTCGGGGTCGACCTCAAGCTCCACCAACCGCCGCAGGCGCCGCACCTCGGGATCGTCCCAGTGAGCGAGATCGCTCGGCCAGGTGCTGCCGCGGCTCAGGGCGACGGCCGTCGCGACCCGAATGCTTAGGCTCGCCACCTCGCGCGAGCCCGGGTCCGGATCGACCCGGAAGAACGGCTCGAGGGCAGAGCGGTAGGTGCGCACCACCACCCGCTCGATCTCGGAAGGTTCGAGCGGCCCCGTAGCGAGTAGTTGCTGCACGGCATCGACCGACTGGTGGGTGTGGCGGCAGCCGCCGTGTGGCTTGAAGGCCGTCGAGGTGATGGCGAAGCTCTCACCCAGATCGTCAAAGACCTCGGCGCCGGCACCGTCCCCGAAGGCGTGCAGGAACCCATACTCACCGTCGAGGGCGCCAGAGGGGCCGAAGAAGCCCGACTGGGCGAGCTGGACCGCGAACACGCCGTTGCGCGCGGCGAACCCGGAGATCAGATCCTTGGTGTCGCAGTCACCACTCTCGTAGACATACTGCTCTGTGCCCGACGCCATGTCGGCGGCCATGCTGACGGCGTGGGTCAGGATCTGGCGCTCGAGGCCGGCGCAGCGCCCGGCGGCCAGAGCCGCAGCGATGGGGCCCAAGGTCCCCTTCAGATCGAGGCCGCGGCGGCGCTGTTCGGTACGGACGGCCTTGCCGAGCCGGACCGCGAGATCGTAGGCGGCCACGATGGCCTCGATCACAATCCTCCCCGAGGTCCGGTAGGCCTCGGCCGTCGCGAGTACGGCGGGGACCACCCCCCCCCCCCCAAGGGCCGGGGGGGGGGGGGGGAGCGGCCCACCCCAAACACCGCACTATGTGACCCTGTCGGAAGCCGCCCCCCCCACCCCCGCAGCGATATGGCCGGCGGAGCGGTGCGAATCGTCCATACCCAAGACCTTGATCATGGTCCCGTTGGCGAACGCCGCCCCCTCGACGGTGGACCGGTGGCCGCTCCCTAGAACCGTGGCCTGGTCGCCGGGCATCATCGCGGCGGCGTAGTCCACAGCCTTCCGCCCTCTCAGGGTCTGGTAACCGCCTAGCCCGGTCCCGATCGAGTCGAACACCAGCCACTTCGCGATGCGGACGGCCCCCTCCGAGATATCTTCGTAACGGAGCTGCAGGGCGTGATCGACCAGTCGTTGAACCAGCGGACTGCGGTCGGACATGGTTTTCCCCCTCGTGGGTGAGCGCTCTGGCGGTCGCTACGGCGGCCGGACCGGCACCCACTATGCCCCAAGGTAGGAGCGAAGGGTGTCGACCACGTAGCGAATCTCTTCCTCGGCAAGTTCGACGGCGACCGGTAGCGAGAGCAGTTCGGTGGCCAGGGTATCGGTGACGGGCAGTGCCTCGGAGCCGGCTAGGCCGGACCGGTACACGGGGTAGCGATATATCGGGGGGGCGTAGTGCAGCACCGCCTCCACCCCCGCCCGCCGCAACGCGTCGTGGGCCCCCCTCTGATCGGGAACTCGGATGGTGTAGGAGCGGAAGGTCGGGCCCGACTCTGGCCGGAACTCAGGGGTGACGGCGGCGGTATCCTCCAGAGCTTGCCGGTAGGTCTCGGCGATCGCGCGGCGTCTCCCAGTCCAAGCCTCGAGGTGGGGCAGTTTGATACCGATTAGCGCAGCCTGCAGGGGGTCGAGGCGAACATTGTAGCCCTCCTCAACGTAGCTCTGGTAGCCATCGCTGCGGGGAGTGGGGTCGTGACCGTAGCCGCTCAGTTGGACGATCCGCTCGGCGAGCTCAGGATCGTCACAGGTGATCATCCCCCCGCTCCCCACGCTGCCCACGGGCTTTAAGGGCGCGAAGCTGAACACGGCGGCGTCGGCGAAGGCCCCGACCGGCCTCCCATGCTCCTGGGCCCCGGTAGCCAGGGCGGCATCCTCGACGATCCTGAGGCCGCGCCCGGAGGCCAGCTCCCGGAGCGTCCGGACATCGGCCGGGTGACCGTGGAGGTCGACCGGCAGGAGCGCGGTCGTGCGCTCCGTGATCAGCGCCTCGACGAGACCAGGGTCCATCGTGTAGTCGGACTCGAGGACGTCGCAGAGCACCGGTACCGCCCCGCACAGCGAGATCGCACCGGTCGTAGAGATGTCCGAGTTCGCTACCGTGATGACCTCATCTCCGGGACCCACCCCACAGGCCCGCAGGGCGATTATGAGCCCGACGGTCCCCGAGTGGACAGCGGTGGCGTGGGCCCGCTCGGTCGCAGCTGCAAATTGCCGCTCGAGCGCCTGGCGGATCTCGCGCCCCTCCCCCTCCACCGGGCCGAACAGGAGGGGCTCGAGCGCCGTCAGGATCTCCTCCCTCAGAGCCCGATGGGTCTCGTGAACGCGCGACCGGGGAACCCGGAAAGTGGCGGCCATGCTCAACCCCCCTTCAGCGACCGGGCAGGTCCCCTAGCCGTCGATCTGGAGGTGATAGCGGCTCGCGTTGTGGGGTGAGAGACGCACAGCACCCTCCGGGGTCACCAGGAAGTTGTCGGAGACCAGGAAGCCGCGGTCACCCTCCAGAACGGTCCCCGGATGGAACGACAGCACCATGTTCGTCCTGAGTTCAAACCCCGGTGTCGAGATAGAGTTGGGTCCGTCGCTCCCGTCGAGACCCGTGCTGTGGCAGTCGGGGGTGTGCTTGCCCACCACGGGGAAGCCGAGCCCGCGCAGGGTGGTGTCGTTCGCCTCGGAGATATCGGCGTAGGTGTTGCCACTCCGGGCCGCTGCGGAAGAGGCTTCGACCGCCCGGAGGTAGCCCTGCAGCAGGGCGTGGGCCTCGTCGGGGAGGTCACCGAACGAGAAGATGGTCGTCATCTCGAGCCAGTACCCCCAGGGGGACTCGTACACGATCTCGAAGTTGATGACATCGTCCCGGCCCATAGTCAATTCCTTGGCCGTGGGCACCGTGTAGGGGGTGAGGTCGAGCGACAGCTTGGTCCTGCCCCAGAAGGCGCCGCGGGATTTGGCGAAGGCCTCAGTGGCAGCGCACACATCCCAGTAGCGGGCGCCGACCCGGGCGTTCTCGCGGAAGATGTCCATGCAGCCGTCGAGGATCGCACCGTTCTGCTGGATCGCCTCGAGTTCGAACGGGGTCTTGATCTGGCGGATGGCGTTGTAGGCGTCGGTAACTTCGACCACCTCGAAGCCGTCAAGGGCGGCCATGAGCTTGGCGTGCTCGCCGACGCTCAGCAGCTTGTTCATGTTCACCATGCCGACGCGCCGACCCTTCTCTGCGAAGCCGCGGGCGAGCTCTGCGGTCCGCCCGACGATGTCGGAAGGTGAGATGACCCGCTCCCTGGGGAGGGTCGCCTCGTTGCGACTCCAGACCCCCTGGTAGCTGCTCCAGACGAGAAGCCAGGGGTCGGGGTCCTCACTGCCGAGCACGCCGTAGGCCGCCCCCCCCCACAGGTGCAGATTGCTGATGTAGCGGAGCGCACCGAGCCCCCCCGGTGCCCCCCCCGCCACGACGATGAGGGCGCCCAACCCCAGCTCGGCCATCATCGCCTGGACGCGTTCGATACGCTGTGCTACGTCGCGTTTAAGGGACTCGTATGTCAGCATCTTCTGTCCTTATCTGCCTCGACGGCTGCCTCGATCGTCGTCGGGATCCAGATCGCAGCGACAGATCCCGTACCATTGCGCCTCAAGCGACCGGGTCTCCGAGGATAGCCAGGATGGCCCCCTCCGGAGGGAGCGGCCATGAGGCCCCAGCGTGCAGCATGACGCCGACCCGGGGAGCCCTGATCTCCTCGAGGATCTCACCCGTGTAGGGGTGCATGACATACCCGAGCTGCTCGCCTGCGGCGACGGAACAGCCTCGCTTGCCCTTATCTATGAAGGTGAAGCCGCGCTCCCCACTGGGGGTAAGGAAGGTGTGCCCGTCGATCACCTCGGTGGAACCGCCTTCGAACTCAAGCTCGCCAGCGAGCATTCCGAGGTGCCTCAGGGCGTTCAGGACAGCGTTCCGGACGCGACGCATATCCTCCTCCCGGTAGTCGCGTAGCCCCGGACCACCGCCGATCCAGGCCGAGACCACCACCTTCTCGTCGCGGGCCGCCTCGAGAGCAGTGGAGCTGTCCTCCGGCTGCCCTAACAGGACCTGCGGCAGACCGAGCGCGCTGGCGAGAGCCCTCGAGGCCTCCACCGCGCCCGTCCGGTAGACCCCAGCGTAGCGGAAGTAGCCCCACTGGGCGCCGGTGCGGATATCGATCAGCGCGTCGACCCGGGAGACGACCTCGGTGAAGTAGCGGTGGATCAGCTGCTCGCTGATCGTGCCGGCAGCCTCGCCACGACCCAAGGCAGTCAGGTCCTTACCATCCCAGGCAGCGCTCACCTGCTCGAACTCGAAGCCTGAGGTGTTGAGCAGCGGAACCACGATCAGCGTCCCGGCCAACTCACCGGGGTCGAGTTCCGCTACGACTCCGGGTAGGGTCAGAGAGGGTTCGACCTCGAGACCGCTCAGGCCGGCCTGTACGAGCAGCACGGGCCCGTCAGACGCGCCTCGAACGATGTGCAGCGGAATATGGACGGGGAATCGCGCCTGGGTCCTACCGACCTCGAACTTGCCGTAGACTTTCTCGCCAGCTTGGGCTTCGATCGATCCGATCCTCACCTCAACCCCCCTGTTCCAAGTCGAAGGAGACGTAGAGATCGGCCGTGCGACGGTTCTCGACCCGGTCGATCTCGCCCAGGATACCGATCGAGGTCGCCCCGATGGTGACCCACTCCTGGCCGCTAGGGATCACGATGGCGTCTTGCGTGTTGGGGATGTCGGCAAGGGTCTCACCACTGTAGGGATCGACGAGGGTGGCGTAGACCTCACCCGCCGCGACCCTCTCACCGAACCTACGCTTGCGGACAAAGAGGCCGTCGACCGCAGGCTTCCAGAGGACGACGCAGGCATTGTAGACCGTGCACTCGGGACCGTCCGCCTCGAACTCCCCGTCGATCATCCGCATCGATTTCATGATGTTCCAGATGCCGCGCTCAGCGTCGGCGACGTTGTCCTCACCATTCTTAAACCAGCCGGTCCCTCCACCGAACTCGAGCGTGATCTGGACTACCCCCGCCTCCTCAATAGCCTCCTTGGCCCGGTTCGCACCGAAGGTGTTCGGGGGGAAGAAGGCGGCCTGATCGAGCCCGAAGGCGACCACAAGCTTGCGCCGCTTCAGCTCCAGATCGGTGGGGTGGTCGGGATCCCCTTCGGCGCTGAAGAGCACGTAGCGCTCGTAGGCGGTTCGGGCCCCGGCATGGAAGTCGATCATCACGTCGGCCTGCTCGATCACCTCGCGGAAGTAGAGGTGGGCGATCTGATCCGAGACGCTCCCATTCGGCTTGCCGGGAAAGAGCCGGCTGATGTCTTTGTCGTCGACGCTCGAGCCGCGCTCGCCGAGTTCGAAGCCGACCCGGTTCACCACAGGTACCGCGATCACGTTGCCACGGATCGTGGTCGGATCGAGCCCCTTGATGAAGTTCAAGATGGCGATCGAACCGATCACCTCAGCTCCGTGGATGGCCCCCTGCACCAGTAGCGTCGGCCCTGGTTCGGCACCGGCGAACAGGTGCACCGGTACGTCGGGCGCCAGGCCCGAGCGGGACCTCGGGCCCTCCAGGTACCCGAAGGTGTGCTCCCCGGGCTTGGCTTCCAGATTACCTGCACGCATGCATCTGACCCCCTTCCGACGGCAGCCTCCTGGGAGGTGCCCTCTCGATCACGGTGGCTGGGTTCCCAAGTGGCGCTCGAACCAACCCAGAATCCTCCGCAGACGCTCGATCCGGTTCCCCGGCCAGCCCCCACGCGACAGCCCGTGGCTCTCACCCTCGAAGACGACCAACTCGACATCACGCCCGAGCCAACGCAGGGCGGCGAACAGCTGCACCGCCTGCTCGAGTGGGCACCGATGATCCTCGTCGCTATGGATAATGAGTAGCGGCGTGTGAATCCTGTCCACGTAGGTGATGGGGGACTGTCGCCAGGTCGTCTCGAGGTCCCCGAAGGGGTTGGCCCCCGTTTCCCCCTCGGTACACTCCGGGCCGATATCCGAGGTGCCGAAGAAGCTGACCTGATTGACGATCGACCTCCGGGTTACGGCTGCAGCGAAGCGATCGCTGTGACCCACAATCCAGTTGGTCATGAACCCGCCGCAGCTACCTCCGGTGACGCCTAGCCGCTCCGCGTCGACGTAAGGGAGTCGGATCAGGTCATCGACCCCCAACATCGTCTCCTCGAAATCCTTGCCCCCCTGGTCGCCCTCGCTGGCTCGGGTCCAGGCCTGCCCGTAGCCCGCGGTGGTTCCGCGAGCGTTGAAGTAGCGGACCCAGTAGCCCGCCTCGGTCAGGCACTGAAACTCGTGACTGAAGTCCCAGGAGAACATAGAGCAGTGGACATAGACGACGGTCGGGTAGCGCTTCGTCTCATCGAGGTCAGGAGGCTTGAGCAACCAGCCGTGGACAAGAGCGCCGTCCAGACCCTCGAACCAGCGCTCCTCAGGTTTGGCCAACCGATGATCGTTGAGCCAGGGGTTGAGGGCGGTGAGTCGCTCACTCCCGGTTGGCGTCCACACGAACAGGTCGCCGGGAGTCGTAGGTTCGGCCCAACCGTAGGCGACCACCCCCCCAGCGGCGGGGCTGAAGTCGAAGGCGACCCCCGGCCCCGTTACCAGCTGCTCATAGGAGGTGCCTTCAAAGCCTATGCGGCACAGCTGCACGCTGCCCTCAACCGTGAGCAGGAAGTAGACCCAGGGATCCCCAGGGGGGCATTTCACGGTGATGTTGGAGAGGCTCGTCCTCGAGTCCGACGCGGCGTAGTTGCCGACCTCCTGATCCAGGACCGCAAGCCGACGCGCTGTCCCAGCCTTGACATCAGCCGAGTGGGGAGTCATGAAGATCCGGCGGTTGGTAGGGGCGGGGTAGTCGTGACCAGCAAAGACGATGCAACGATCAAGGTCGCCCCAGACCGGGCTGCGACAGGCCCCCTGCCAGTCCGGGAGCAGGCGCACAGGGGCACCCTCGGGGTAGGCGCAGACGAAGATCTGGCCCTGCCCGAGCGCCTCGTTCTGCTCCCGGGCGAGGCCGATGAAGGCGAGCCGGTCGCCGGAGCCGCTCCAACTCGGTTCCGAGTAGTCACACTCGCTATCGGTGACCTGCACAAGGTCCCCGCGGGGGAGCTCGAGCACCCAGACCTGGGAGTAGCGATCGTGCACGAAGCCGACCCCATCCTGCTTGTAGCGGAGACGGCGGATCACCTTCACATTCGGGGCGAGAATGCCAGGACGGTGGCCGGAATCGCGCTCGTAGCGGAACGGCGTCCACCTCACCCCGGCGATGCGGTCGTTGGTCGGTGACCAGTCGAGCCCCGTCAACGGAGCGTCGCCCACACCGAACACCTCGGCCTGGCAGCGCGCAACCGACCAGATGTGTACGCTACGCTGCCCCCCGTCGCTCCAAGCGAAGGCGAGGTGTTCGCCGTCGCCACTCTAGGCTGGGCTCGAGGTGCGCCCGGAACTACCCGTGACCCGGGCCAACTCGTCCCTCTCGATATCGCTCAGGTAGGGGTGGGTACGGTAGCCGTTCCCAGGCGCATCCACCCGCTGACAGTAAACGTGACCCGCTGGCCGGGTCGAGAGCCACCTAGAGCGGAACCTGACCGGGTCTTCGGGTCCGCGCCGGATGCTGCGCCTGCTTACGGTCCCGCTCGGACCACTGTAGTGCGCATCCCCATACCAACCCCCATCCGACCACTCCCCCCGCACCTTTAGCCCAAGGGTTCTACGTTGAGCCCGAGTGCCAACGGGCGCAGGGCCTCCAGGGTGTCCTGGGCCACAGGGATCCCCTCTCGGCGACGGCGCAGTGCACGCTCGTGCTCGAGGTCGCCGGGCAGCATGACCGGTCGGGCAGGATCGATCGGTGGCGCACCCTTCACCTCCGAGATCAACTGGGCAAGCCTCTCGTCGAACTGGTCGCGGGGCATGAACAGGGCGGGGTCCAGCGCAATCATGACGTGCCCAACATCGTAGCGGTCCTCGTTCTGGAACACGGACAGGCCGAAACTCGCCCCACTCATAACCCCAGTCAGTACGTCGGTAACGAAACTGAGGCCGTAGCCCTTGTACTCACCGATGGGCAGCATGGGACCGTCCATCGCCGCAGCGGGGTCGGTGGTCTTCTCCCCTGCAGGCGTCAGTGCCCAGGTCTCAGGGATCGGCCTGCCCTGCTCGAGGTACCAGCGCATCATGCCCTTCCCGGACATGGTGAGGGCCATGTCGAGTAGCACCGGACTCCGGTCTCCCTTGGGATAGGGGATCGCGATCCCCCAGGGGTTGGTGGCCAGGACCGGCTTGGCCGAGCCCCAGGGCGCCATCTCCGCCCGGGCGTTGGTCATCGACCAACCGATCATGCCCCCTTTGGCAGCCGTCAGGGCGTGATAACCGGCGATACCGAAGTGGTTGCTGTTGCGAACCCAGGATCCGGCGAAGCCGGTGACCCGGGCCTTCTCGACCGCCTTGGCCATGGCGCGCTGGGCTGCCACGTAGCCGAACCCCTTGGCCGCATCGAGCAGGGCGTAGCCGGGCCCCTCGCGCTCCCAGCGCATCGGGGCGTCGACGACAATGCCGCCGTCCCGGACGCGTCGGTGGTAGCGCACGAGCTTCTCGACCCCCTGCCCTTGGCCGGGGTGGTACCAGAGCGAGGCGGTGACGATGCCGTCGGCGACGATGCCTGCCTCTTCGCCGGTAGCACCGAGGGCCAAGAGGAATCCCTCGACGAAGTCTCGCAACTCCGCCTCGGGAAAGAGGGTGACAGGGTCGCTACTGGTCAGATCATAGGCCATGGCCTCTCCCTAACACTCAAGATCTCCCCCGCTCGGAGCCGCTCCAGCTCAGCGAGCAGCTCGCCCGGTCGCCCGACATCTCCGGCTACTCCCCTACGCCGAGAGCTTCCATCACCCGCTGCATACGACCGAGGCCGTCGCGAAGCCTGTCCTCCGGCTGCAGGAAGGTGATGCGAAGGAAGTCATCCATCCCCTCATAGAAGGCGCCGCCGGGGTAGGCGAGCACGTGCGCCTCGTCGAGCATCCTCTGCGAGAGCTCGATGGAGCTCATGCCCGTATGGCTGACATCGACGAAGACGAACTGCCCCCCCTGAGGGACGCCGTAGGAGAATCCCATGGCGTCGAGGTGATCGAGGACGATGCGGCGCCGCCTCTGGTAGGCCCCCTGCATAGCGTGCATCTCCTCCTGGGGACCGGTGAGGGCCGCCAGAGCGGCATACTGAGACACGATCGAGTTCGGTCCCGAGATGGCAGCCTTGAGATCCCGAACCCTGACCATGAGGTCGGCCGGGCCGGTCACCCAACCGGTGCGCCAGCCGGTCATGGCGTAGGACTTCGACAGTGCGTTCAGGGTAAGCGTGCGCTCCTTGCCGCCGCGAAGCGCAGCGGGGCTAGTGTGACTGAAGTCGTCGTACACGAGGAGGTCATAGATGTCGTCGGCGAGGATCAGCAGATCGTGCTCCTGGGCTATGGCGATCAACTCCTGCTGATCTTCGCGCGAGATCACGCTGGCGGCAGGATTGTTGGGCGACACCAGAAGGAGGGCTCGGACCCCCGAGATCAGCGTCCGCCGCACCCGCTCGGGATCGACCCGGAACGCCTCCTGCGGGTAGGTGGGCATGCCGACGATCCCGCCCCGGGCGAACGCCACCGAGTCCTTGTAGGTATTGTAGTTGGGCTCAGGGACCAGCAGACGATCGCCCTCAGCGATGGCCGCCACCACCATCAGGAAGAGTGCCTCCTGCCCGCCGTTGGTGAACACGATCTCGGTCTCGGGGTCGAACACCGCATCGTTGACCCGCTCGACCCGCTCAGCGATAGCCTCCCGCAGCGGCAAGATGCCCTCGGGTGGGGAGGGCTCCCCGAGCCTGTGCTCCATAGCCTCCTCGGCTGCAGCGATGATGTGGGCCGGCGTATCGAAATCGGGGTCGCCACGGCCAAGCACGATGGCGTCGTCGTACCCCTGGGCCTGCACGATCAGGTCGTAAAACACCTCGGTGCCGCGTCTCTCTTGGGTCATGCGATTCCCCCAACGACGGGTCCGGGGCCCAACTCCCTCTGGCTGCAAGCGGCTGTCACTGCAGCACCTCGCCGGCGACGGCCAGTCGCAGAACGTCGGGGGCGCCGAAGGCCGTCCCTTCGGCTGCCGCCAGACCCCGCTCCTGCAGAGCAGCCGACACGGCGTCGGTGCGCCTGACAGCCACCAAGTTGGCCGCCCCGCCCTCGAGGACCTGGGCCCCGATCGACTCGAGCCACTCCAGCAGCCGGGAGCGCCGCTCCCGAAGCTCACGCTCGATCTCGTCACGGCGTGCAGCGTAGCTCTCATCCACCCCCAACGCGGCGTACTGGCTCGCGGTGGAGGTGCAGATGGCGACGATCTGTTTCACTGAGGCGAGGCTCGCCGCGTAAGCCCCGCTCGTGGCGATAAAGCCGATCGCCAGACCCTCGAGCCCCACACCCGGAAACACCTCGCCGATCAGCGTCACCCGCTCGGCACCGGCGCCGAGGGCCTCGAGCGAGGCACCAGAGGCGGTCCACTGCGAGAGGCCCTGATCCCAGACGACGAGGGCGCTATGCTCCATAACCAGTCGACTGAGGTGCTCGACCTCTGCCGCGTCATAGACCGCGCCGGTCAGGCGACTAGGCGACTCAAGAAAGATGCATTTTACACCGGAGGCCAGTGCCGCCCCAACCGCCGCCACCGAGGGCAGCAATCGGGCGCTGTCCCCGACCTCCAGCCACCGATGCACGAGTGGCCGGACGCCCAACGCCTTGCGCACTCCGGGGTGGACGACGCTGGGAAGTGCCAGGGGCCCAGAGTCCTGGCCCAGGACCTGCAACGTCAGGAACCTCGCCTCCTGGACGCTGGCTGTCACCACGACGGCATCGGCCCGGTAGTCCGCTCCGAGTCCAGCCGCGATCGCCTCGCGGAGAGGCAAGATGCCAGGAACATCGACGTAGTGGGTCTGCCCCTGTTCGAGTGCACCGATGGTCCCCTCGAGGGCCGCGGCCGGGAGCGCAGCCGTAGGCTGATCGCAACGGAGATCGCCAGGACCTGCGGGGACCGGCGCGATGATCGGGGTTCGCAGCAGCGTGTTGGCTCCGTGCCCCGCAAGAATCCTCCCTTTTGTGGTCTGCCTCATACGTTCTGCCGAACCTCCCTCGCAGTTAAAGTCCCGACTCCCACTCCGCCCACCCCCGCGGGCACTACCCCCTTTCCTTCCAGCGACCGCACAGCCCTGGGTCGAGTGGCTCCTGCATCACCCAGGAATACCACCCCCAGAACTGTCTGATGCAATGGCGACCCCGGGAAAGGCCGATATCCACCAGGCACTGCCGAGGTACCCCCTACCATCTGACCGCATCAGACCCCAGGTGACCGTGAGTGGCTAAACTCCGAGGACCAGGAAGCTCAGTGCTACCTCCGTTAGCATAGTGGTGGCGACCATAGGCCAAGAGGATGATCGACCCAGTGGGGACCTGCACCGAGGTACCGAAGTGCCCAGAGGCGCTTTCCCGATGCGGGCAGGCCCCCAGAGGGGCCGTCGGCGCCGGTCACCAGAACTGCCTCACGTCTAGGGCCAGCCGTCGGATCCCCGTCACGACCAGCTGCTCCCCGACGGATTCAGCACCGCCTCGTTCAGCACGAACTGCGGCGGGGTATCTACCAGGTAGGCGATGAACCTGGCGACCTCTGCAGGATCCATCGTCTCGGTAAGCGGCTTCTCTCCGATCGGTGCCCCACGCCAGCCGGTGTCCATACTGCCGGGGTAGAGGATGGTAGACCTGAGTCCATGCTCCTTTCCCGCAGCGGCGATCGCACTCGACAACCCGGCAAGGCCGAACTTGGCAGCGCCATAGGCCGGGCTCGCGCTCCCGCGCAAGCCGGCGGTCCCGGAGATGGTGATGACGTAGGGTGAGGCACTCGCCGTGAGCAGAGGCCAGAAGGCCCGAGTCAGATAGAACGCCCCGGACAGGTTCGTACCGACCACCCGATTCCAGTCCTCGACCCCCGTCTCAGGGAGGGTACGCGGGGCCGGGATACCGGCATTATTGATCAGCAGATCCAGCCGATCGGTGAAGCCTTCGGCCACCTCCAGTGCGGAGGCGACCTGACCTGAATCAGCTATGTCGCAGGCGATCCGTAGCACCGACGCTCCCCGCTCTACCAGATCCGAGGTCGCGGTCTCGAGGCGGGTCTCATCGCGGGCCAGACAGATCAGCCTGGCTCCAGACGAGGCAAAGTGTCGGGCGATAGCGAGTCCGAGGCCGTGGCTCGCCCCACTGATCAGAACCGCTCTATTCTGCCCTCGCTCCCGCACCGGTTCCACCCTCCCCCGAACCGCGTCCGCGCAGCCCCTCGGTCCGCAGAGATCCCGACCGCGGCAGGGGCTTTGCCTAGCGAGTCGGAAAGCTTGAGGATGCAACCTTTCCAGAACCCTGGTAGGGACACCCTCCCAATCGAATGTTAACAGTATCATAGTCGCTACCCCGCCTCGACCCCCTTGCGCAGCAGGACAACTCAGGAACTGGCGATGCGCTGAAAGCGGCCCGCACCGGGCACACCAACTCCGCCGACCGTAGCCTGCCGGGTAAGAGGGCGTTAAAGCCCGGGGGCTTTCAACCTTTGGCACTGCGCACACTCGCCGGCGGCGGGCATTGCGAGTGGGCGCCCGCCCGGAGCCGGTACCAAGAGTGCCCTGGAAGGATCCGCAGAAGTGTCTCCCCACTCCAAAGGGCCCAGAGTGTGAGTTTTTCCCTGTGCACCCGGCCCGGACACGCGCATCATGAGACCGTGTCGGTCTGGGTTCCTCGCCACTACATCTTGCTCCTTATGCAGACACCGATCTGGGGAGTATTGCTGGCTCACGACCTTACGCAACGTGCACTAGAGCGGACAGGGCTCCCCTGGGTCGGTCCCCTTGGGGCGAGTCAACTCATCCTCAGCACAATCACTATGCTGTGGATCAGGCCGGGGACCTGGCGCGGAGCGCTAGCCACCCACACGGCCAGCCTGATCTTGTGTTTCCTGCTCGCCCACCTGGTCGACTAGTCGGATTCCATCACCGCCCAAACGATCTCTAGAGCCGCGCTGAAAAGCGGACGGTAAAGCACCCTGCTAGGCAACGACAGAAGCGAGCCTGATAACGGCAGGCTCGGAACCGTTGCAGAGCATGTCGCGAGCAGCCCTCCTTAGAGTCCCGTCTGGACCCTGGGCTTCTCATCCCTCTCCAACCCCTGTAAGGCGTGACCTGCCATACCCATTTACCGTATGATAGACCCGGAATGGGGGTCACCTCCTCATCGCGGTCCTGTGCCCCCGGATTTAGCTGCTGTGGCCGCAACGACCGGACCGGTCGACTCGGGCGGAGAGGGAGTGAAGATGGACGTAAACGTGGTTCTCAGCTCGGAGGAGATTATTCGAGGTCTTAAGCACTACCGACGAATCGCCAAGGACGATCTGTTGCGCTCCACCGAGACCGATAACCCCGAAGCCTTCCGAAGGCACGCTGAAGCACGCCGCGGAATCTATGCCGACCTCACAGCGGTCGCTGAGACCAGGAGTCCGGCCGATGTTGTGCGGGAGGCGTTGCGAATGTACCAGGACCTGCCTTTCGTCTCCGGCCCCGACATCGCACAGCACACCGATATCAAAGGGCGTGAGAACGCCCTAGAGAATTTCTTCCTCATGGTCGGCCTCGAACCCAAGGTCCGCCGCGAGGTCCGTAGCCTACGCACACCGCTCAACTAACGACAACTTCGCTACCTGTGCACCTGGGGCCTAGCCGCCCTGGTAAGGTGTGATCCGTGACCCTGGACGAACTCGAACGCCTGGCTGCTCACAAGCCCACTGCGCTCGCCGAACTGAGCGATAACCTCGTCTTCGGGGAGGGCGATCCCGACGCCGACCTCATGATCATCGGTGAGGGGCCCGGTGAAGAGGAAGATCTTAGCGGGCGCCCGTTCGTGGGTCGAGCCGGACAGCTCCTCGACAGGATCCTCGAGAGCGTTACCATCGAGCGGAATGACATCTACATTACCAATATGGTGAAGTTCCGCCCACCCGGAAACCGAAACCCCAAGCCCGAAGAGATCGCGGCCAGCGAACCGGTCCTGATGGAACAGATCCGGCTGATTCGGCCGCAGATCATCGCCACCCTGGGCAACGTCCCCACTCAGCACTTTCTACAGACGCGTGAAGGTATTACCCGTACCCACGGCCACTGGTACGAGTGGCGCGGCATCGCCATCTTCCCCCTCTACCACCCCGCCTACCTGCTGCGGAATCCGAGCCGCGAGCGGGGCAGCTCCAAATGGCAGATGTGGGAGGATATGAAGGTGCTCAAAGCGCGCCTTGACGAACTCGGCTCCAAGGGAGCGAATCAGCAACCGGTGATCGACACCTCGCGCCAGGGTGGACTGTTTTAGTCGGACGGAAGCGTAGTGCAGCGAGCAGATCTGGACAGCGCACGACTGCGACGGTCGCGCGAGCCCACGCCTAAGAGGGGATGATGCGCGCGCTCGTGCAACGGGTCGCCCGGGCCGAAATCCGGGTCGCTGGTGAACGGGTGAGCCGGATAGGACCGGGGCTGCTAATCCTCCTCGGAGTCGGCCCCGCTGACGGGAAGGAGGAGGTCACGAGGCTGGCGACAAAGATCGCCAGAGCGCGCATCTTCCCAGACGAGCGGGGCCTCATGAACCGCGACCTCGAGGCCTTCAGTGGAGCGGTCCTCGTCGTGAGCCAATTCACCCTGTTCGCCGATCTAAAAAGGGGGAATCGTCCAGGCTTCTCCAAGGCGGCCGCACCGGAGAGGGCAGAGGCTCTGTATCACGAATTTATAGCCGAGTTCGAAGCGTTGGGCTTCGAGGTAGCGAGTGGCCACTTCGGCACGGAGATGGAGGTCGAACTCGTCAATATGGGCCCGGTGACGCTCTGGTACGACACGGACGAACTGTAGGCTGCCCGCTCCCCGACTAGGCCGATGGCGCCAGTTCGAACCAGAAGCGCGCCCCCTTGTCCGGTCGACTCTCCACCTCGATGGAGGATCCGTGCAACTCGATGATCCGTTTGACGATGGCCAACCCCAACCCGGAGCCGCCCCGGGGTCGTTCGGCTGACGGGACCTGATAGAAGCGCTCGAAGATGCGCGGCAGGGCATCGGATCGGATGCCCTCCCCCGTGTCGGCCACCATCACGCGGATCGTTCGCTCGCCGGTCGGCTCCAGGCGCAGGGTAACAGTCCCCCCCGCCGGGGTATGGCGAATGGCGTTGTCGATCAGGTTCGTCAGTGCCCTCTCGATCAGTCCCAGATCCCCGATCACGAAGGGAAGATCTGTAGGTCCAAACACCTCCAGAGCCACACCCTTCACCTCGGCCGGGATCCTGAACTTCTGGATCACGTCGTGGGCTAGCTCCTGGAGCGGGAACGATTCGATCTGGGGCAGGGCCTCGGCATCGAGCCTCGATAGCTCGAACAGTTGGGCGATAAGCCTGTCAAGCCGCTCACCATGTTGCCGAGCCGCAGAGAGGTAGTTGGCCTGTTCGGCTGTGGTTAGGGAGTCGTGCTTGATCTGCAGCGTCTCCAGGTATCCCTGGAGCGCTGCCAGCGGCGTGCGCAGGTCGTGAGAGATGTTGGTCACCAACTCCCTGCGCTGATCATCGGCCCAACGAAGAGCGCCGACCTGCCTGCGGATGCGGTCGACCATCCTCAGAAAGATATTCTGCACTTCGTCGAGTTCGTCTGAAGAGCACCGAACCGGAGCGAGCGGCATCTCCACGGTCTCAAGATCGCTCCGCTCGAAGGCGGTCATAGCCGCCCTGAGCCGACGCAGCCGACGGGTGAGCAGAGCAAACCCGAGGGAACCTCCCAGGAGCAGGATGGTGAGGAGCACTCCACTCCCCCAGAGGCTTAACCTCAGCACCGTACTGGTCTGCACGTTGCGGATGAACGAGGTCTGCACCTCATTTGTCAGCACGACGTAGAGGTAGCCTAGACCCCCGGCGAGCCGCGCTGCCGAGAAGATGGTCCGCTGGCGACGCCGCGGGTCGGTGCCGCGCAGCGGGAAACTCCCACCTGCCAGGAATGTCTCGATGGCGCCCAACGCCACTGTGTCGGCGAGGAGCCGAGTATCCGTCGTCCCACTGCCCAGAATCGCCCCATCCTCGTCCAGCACGTAGATCTCTACGTTCGGGTTGGTCATGGCGAGCATCTCGGTAAGGCTCTTGAGCTTCTCCTGATCCACGGTCGAGCCGAGCATGATGTCGCTCTGCTCGACCAGCGAGGCCGCCAAGCCAGCGTTCTGTTCCTGGGTGATCTCCTGATAGTAGCCGCGCGCCGAGGCCAGGGTGATCGCTACGAATAGGACACCCATCGGTACCAGCAATCCTGCAAGCACCAGTAGCAGGCGACCGTGGAGGGTTCGCGCCACTCAGCCCTCCCGGGGCCCGAATTTGTAGCCGACCCCCCACACGGTCTGGATATACACCGGGTGGGCCGGATCGCGTTCGATCTTGGCCCGGAGCCGGTTAATATGCGAATTCACCGTGTGCTCATATCCGTCATAACCGTAGCCCCAAACGAGGTCGAGGAGCTGCGTTCGGGTGTAGACTCGCCCGGGGTTAAGGGCAAATTGGACCAGAAGGTCGAACTCGCGGGCGGTCAGCCTGACATTCTCATCTGCCAGCTTTACCTCGCGAGCAGCTACGTCTATGAGAAGATCGCCGATCTCGATGACCGTCTCGCCCTCCGCATGGGAGCCGGCACTTAAGAGGGCCTTCCGGCGCAGGAGCGCCTTGACACGAGCCTGGAGCTCGCGCATGCTGAACGGTTTGTTCAAGTAGTCGTCAGCCCCGATCTCGAGACCGAGAACCCGGTCGACCTCACTCGTCTTCGCAGTCAGCATGAGGACCAGGGTGGTGGGGCGCTCGCTCCTCACCTGCCGGCAGATCTCGAGGCCGTCGACACCGGGGAGCATCAGGTCGAGCACCACCAACTCGAAGCGCCCGCTGAGGGCCAACTCGAGACCCGAGGTACCGTCGACGGTGGTCTCGACCTCGTACCCGGCGTCCGAAAGGTTGATCGCGGTGAGGTGGGCGATGTCGCGGTCGTCCTCGATCACCAGAATCCGCTCGCCAGCCATACCCTACAGTCTGCCACCGGAACGATCCCGACACCATCGTCGCCGACACAGAGTAAGAACCTAGCTGGAGCGCTTGACCTAAGGCGTGTGGACTACACTGCGGCATGGCCGAGACCTTATTCAACACTCTGAATCTGCTGCCCCTGCCGTTCTGGGTCGGCATGCTCCTCTTTCCACAGACCCGCTTTACCCAGAACCTCGTCACCAGCTACTGGCCCTTCATCGTGCTCGGCGGCATCTCTGGACTGATGTTGGTCGCCGCAGTGGCCACCGGCGCTGGGAGCTTCAGTCTCAGCAGCTTCGACGCGCTCCGGGCGGAGCTGGCCAGGGAGTGGGGTTTCCTCCTGGGCTGGACCTACTACCTCACCCTCAACCTCTTCACAGCGGTCTGGATCTTCCGCGACGCAAAGTATTGGGAGGTCGGTTCCAGGCTGTTCCTGCTCCTCACCCTGCTCACAGGTCCCCTCGGTCTAGGAATCTACCTCCTGGTCCGGCAGCGCTGGCAGCGAAACGAATCCTCGGAGCAGCCGAACTGACAGCACCGAGGCCGGCGGAGGTAGCGATCGTTCAGACCCGGCCCTCAAACTTTACGGCAGGTAGTGCGGATGCCCCCTCGAAGGCATTTACCTCCTCGATGAACCGGTCGAAGAGGTAGCCCGCGTCGTGCGGTCCGGGACTGGCCTCGGGGTGGTACTGGACGCTGAACACAGGGTAGCGCACGTGCGCCATCCCCTCCAGGGTGTCGTCATTAAGATTGATATGAGTGGCCTGGAACTGCTGTCCGGGTAGTGAATCCATGCTCACCGCATAGTTGTGATTCTGACTGGTGATCTCGACAGCGCCGGTGATAACATTCTTAACCGGCGTATTGGCGCCGTGGTGACCGTACTTCAACTTGAAGGTCTGACCACCCACCGCCAAGCCAAGGAGCTGGTGTCCGAGGCAGATGCCGTAGGTGGGTAACAGCCCCAGGAGCTGCCAGACCGTGTCGTGGGCGTACTTCGGGCCGTCCGGATCACCAGGGCCGTTCGAGAGGACTAGTCCATAGGGGTTGAGCGCCATGATCTGGGCCGGCGTCGTCTGTGCGGGCACTACAATAACCTCTGAACCGGCTAGCTCGAGCTTGTAGACGATGGAGTGTTTGATGCCGAAGTCGACCACTACCACCCTCGGATTTTCCTTAAAAGTCGGGCGGGCGTACGGCAGCGGAGTGGTGACTTCGGGCGTCATATCACGACCGTCGATATCCTCGTGCTCCCTTGCGTCGGCTACGAGAGCGGTCACCTCCTCTTCGTCGGCGTCTCCGTGGTAGATGACACCTTTAATCACACCGCCGTCCCGGAGACGACGGGTGAGTGCGCGGGTATCGATGCCCTCAATGCCCACGATCTGGTGCTGCTCCATGAAGCTCTGAAGATCCTGGTTCGACCTGTGATTGCTCGCCGTGCGGCTAAACTCCCTAACGATGAACCCCTTGGCGAACGGCCTGTTCGACTCCATATCGTAGACCGACACACCGTAGTTACCGATGTGGGGATAGGTCATCGTCACGATCTGGCCGTGGTAGCTCGGATCGGTCAGGATCTCCTGGTAGCCGGTCATAGAGGTGTTAAAGACCACCTCACCCACCGTCCGACCGGGGCATCCGAAGGCGTAGCCGCGGTAGATAGTGCCGTCCTCAAGGACCAGGATGGCCGGGGGTTTGCCAAGCATCGCCATGGCAGTCCGGGCAACTGTAGCACGTCCTCGGCAAGGCCTTGGTGTCAGGGGCAGGCGGAACCCATCAGAACGACACGCCCACTGCAACCGTATGCGGAGCTACCACGGCCTCAGGGTTGACAAGACAGTCGGTCAGGCAGGCGTACGCGCCCACCTGAGCGCCCTCCCCCACCCTCGTCGCACCCCGGAGGACGACTCCGGGCTCCAAGAGGACATCCCGCCCGAGTACGACCGTATCGTCGATGAAGGTCTGGTCGGGGCAGTGCATGGTCACCCCCTCCTCGAGCCAGCCGCGTCGGATCCTATCTCGGAGAATCTGTTCCGCCTCCGCAAGCTGAGCCCGAGTGTTGACCCCGATGACAGATATGGCATCGTCCCGCGCGAGGACGGCCTGTACCGAGTACCCGGCTCGGTTATAGAGGGCCACAAGATCCGTGATGAGGTACTCACCGGTGGGGTTATCGTTCCGCAAACCCGCTGCGACGGAGAAGACTCGGCGATCGAACAGGTAGAAGCCGGGATTGACCTCGCGAATACTGCTGGTCACCTCATCGACCTCCCCCTGCTCGACAATTCGGGCTACACTCCCGTCTCTCCAGCGCACGACGCGACCGAAACCGAACGGCTTAGCCACCCTGTAGGCGAGGAGAGTCATGCCCGCACCGGTTCTGCGGTGGTGCTCGTGGAGGCTTCGGAGGGGAGCCTCCGTCAACAGTGGCGCATCCCCATTCAGAACCATAATGTCCCCGCCAAAGCGCTCTAATAGCTCCCGCGACTGCAGGAAGGCGTGGCCCGTCCCAAGCTGTTCCCTCTGAAAAACGAACTCGACACCCATCCCGCTGAAGCGTGCCTCAACCTCAGCCGCGCCATGGCCGACCACCACCACGGTGCGCTCCGGTCGGACCGGAGCCGCAGCCCGAAGGACGTGCTCGAGCATCGGGCGTCCCGCCACGGGGTGCAGCACCTTGTGGAGGCGCGACCTCAGCCGCGTCCCCTTGCCTGCCGCCAACACGACCAGCGCCAGGTCCGGACCAAGCGTAGAGGGTTCCGCTCGCAGTTCCGACGAGGGCGCATAAGCCTCTGAAGGGGTATGGGCGGACACTGTCGGATCGGGCGGGGCGCGTCGATCGGACTCGCCCCGTATCCCCAACGTCTCGGGTCGCACGCCCGGCACCTCCCCGCCCTCAGCGCCCACGCGTCCTGCGAGCGAGGTGCTCCCTCTTCTTCTCACGATCGGGATCGATCACCAAGAGCGCATAGAGGGCAGCCAGGATGATAGGGAGGCTGACCAGTTGGGTGAGGGTCAGGACCCCGACCCCGGCGCTGTCGTTCAGGAGCAACTGCCAGAAGAGCGGATTGTCACGGAAAGGCTCCTCGATCAGACTGCGAAAGACCGAATACCAGAGGGCGAACTGGGCGAAGGCAAATCCAGGGGTGCTGCTGCGCCGAAGCGCCCATAGGACGATGAAGAGCAGCAGAAAACCGACTAGGAAGCCGTAGAGGGGGGTCAGGTGAAGCGTACACGCTTCACCCATCGGTACGCTGCTGCAAATGGGTGGAGAGAAGCGCCACAGGACATCGCCAAACACGACGCGACCGAAAGCGCCAAGGGTGGGCGTACCGACCTCGGGCCAGGTGAAACCGACGATCCAGTCGGTCAGCCGACCCCCGCTGTCGGTACCGTTCATGAAGTTGCCGATGCGCCCCCCCATGATCCCGAGGGCACCCAGCGGCGTCATGACATCGAGGCATGACCACATATTGATGCCCCTGCAGATCCAGGCCGCGACCATCACCCCTGCAACCCCACCATGGATGCTGACGCCACCCTTCCAGATCCTGATGATATCGAGGAGATCCCCTCCCGGACCGAAGAAGGCCCCGGGGCTGGTAACAACGTACACCAGCCGGGCCCCAACGAGTCCCGCGATCACCAGGTAAGGGGCCATGTTGAATAGCTTGTCGGCGTCAAGCCCGCGCCGTACGGCCAACCGTGCAGCCCACAGCGAGCCGATCAACACACTCAGGGCGATAAGGAAGCCGTACCAGCGGATCGCCAAGGGGCCTATCTGAATCATCACAGGATCCATTTGCCACCTCCCACCCTAAAGCGCGGAAATCATGACGCCAAGCTTACCAGTTGCGAGCGCGGGCGCCACTCCAACCGGCACAGCGGATCAGACTAGCCGGGGGTACACCACCACGCCGATCGCGACGACGATCAGAAGTTTCGCAAAGATCCCACCGAGCGATCCCACCAGGGCGCCGAACCCGGAACGGAGCGCTTCAGGACCTGGGCGCCCGGTTACCAGCTCAGCGAGGAACGCCCCGGCGAGCGCACCGGGAAGGAATCCGAAGGGGGGAAAGAGAATGAGACCTGCAAACGACCCAATAACACCACCCCACAGGCCGGCACGGCCCGCACCGTAAACCCTTGCACCGACCCAACTGGCGGCGAGGTCGACTAGCTGGGCCAGCACGGCCAGACCGACCACGAACGCCACTGCCACGAATCCGAAGCGCTCAAAACCCACGATCCACGCCGCTACCAGAGCCCCCACAGCAGCGATCGGAACCCCCGGCAGGACAGGCAGAACCAGACCGACGACAGCCACCAGCAGGGCGATGGAGAAGATGAGGAGCGCGACTATGGTCACGCCCTATGCTATCTCAGGTGTTGTGTAAGGCGACGTAAGTCACCCCCATTGCGGAGGAGTCCAGCCAAAGATCGGAGCACCGTAGTCTCTACGTCTCCCCAGAAGCTACACACCACCCAATGACTTCAAGCCCCCCGGCTCTTCCAGCAGGTTCTCGCGAGCGTCGCGTCCGGGTATGGGCACGCAGGCCCAACATCCTTAAGCACCAGACCGACCTCCCCCTATCCGACCGGGTCCACAGTCCCGGTCGGGAGACAGCCTACTCATTGAGGATCGGCTAGACCGTACAGATCCTGGACAGGGACCTCAACAGCTGAACGGACTGGGCCAATAGGTCCACAGCGGGGTCAACACCTCCACCGTTCAGCGGTCTCTCACCTTAATCCTCGTAGCGTTCGGTCCGCTGGGGCTGCACTCTGGGCAACACCTCTTCCACTCGTCAGCCCTTGAGCGGGACCACCTTTGCAACGGTGCAAGACGCGCGTTAGGCTAGTGCATCGACGTCCGACCTCCAGTCCCCGTTACGCCTACACCTCGCTTCACGGTGCTCCGCACCGGTTCAGAACCGCTGCCCGAGACGCTGCGGAGCCCCGAATCCGGCCGGAGGCGGTCTGCCTCCTGACAGCGGGACCACCCGGAGCCAAGGTGGGAGAGGAATACCGAGTGAGGCTTCACGAATACCAGAGCAAGGAGCTGCTTAAGCGTTATGGCATCCGAGTACCTCTGGGCCGAATGGCCCACACTGTCGAGGAGGCGGTTCAGGCAGTTCGACCTCTGATGGAAGGTTCCGGTAATCCCGTAGTGGTGGTGAAAGCCCAGATCCACGCGGGTGGCAGGGGTAAGGGTCGGTTCGCAGAACACCCCGACCTACCCGGTGTCAACGTCGTCCTAGAGGGCCGAGCCGGCGGGATCAAGGCTGCCGAAGAGCGTGTGCGGGAGCTGAGCAAGAGGATGCTTGGATCCACCCTGAAGACGGCCCAGACGGGCGCGGAAGGGAAGCAGGTCAATCGGCTCTATATCGAGCAGGGGGTCGACATCGACCGTGAACTCTACATCTCCGTAGTGCTCGACCGGGCCGCAGGCTGCAACCTAGTCATGGCCTCCACCGAGGGGGGGACGGACATCGAGGAGGTGGCAGCCGAGGCGCCAGAGAAGATCTTAAGGGAGTTCATCGATCCGGCGGTAGGGCTCCTCCCCTTTCAAACACATGCTCTCTCCTGGAAACTGGGGTTCAGGGGAGAGAGCTACCGGAACGGGTGCCGCCTCATCACCTCGCTGGCACACGCCGCAGAGGGTCTCGACAGCGACCTCGTCGAGATCAACCCACTGGTGGTGACCGGTACTGGCGAGGTGGTCGCCCTCGATGGGAAGGTGTCGGTCGATGACAACGCCCTCTTCCGCCATAAGGACCTTCTCGACCTGCGCGACCTGTCTGAGGGAGACCCGGCAGAGATCGAGGCTAGCAAGTACGATCTGAGCTTTATCAAGCTCGAGGGGAGCATCGGCTGTCTGGTGAACGGCGCCGGGCTGGCTATGGCTACCATGGACACCATCAAGCACGTGGGGGGAGAGCCGGCCAACTTCCTCGACGTGGGTGGCGGGGCCACGACCGAGAACGTAACGGCGGCGTTCAAGATCATCACCCGCGACCCGAACGTGCGTGGCATCTTCGTAAACATCTTCGGCGGCATCATGCGCTGCGACGTGATCGCCAGAGGCATCGTCGAAGCTGTGAGACAGGTCGGGCTCGAGGTGCCCCTGGTGGCACGGCTGGAAGGAACGAACGTGGAGCTAGGCAAGCAGATCATCGATGAGTCGGGGCTCAACCTGATCAGCGCCTTAGATATGAAGGACGGGGCCAAGAAGATCGTGGAACTGGCGCGATGAGTGTTCTCATCGACCGCAGCACCCGACTGCTGGTACAGGGCCTAGGCGGGGCCGGGCGCTTCCACACCGATAGGTGCATTGCCTACGGCACCGAGGTGGTGGCCGCGACCCACCCGATCCGAGCTGGGGAGAGCGAGACATTCGAGGGTGAAACCGACCCTGGCGGGGTCCCCGGACGTCCCGACCGCTACCGGGTCGAGGTCCCTATCTTTGCCACCGTTAGGGACGCTGTGAGAGAGACCGGCGCGAACGCCTCGATGATCTTCGTACCGGCCCCCTTCGCAGCAGATGCCATCATGGAGGCGGCCAATGCCGGGCTCGACCTCATCGTCGCCATCACCGAGCACATCCCGGTCCTCGACATGGTCCGGGTGAAGCGCTACCTGGAGGGGAAGGGCAGCCGACTCGTCGGCCCAAACTGCCCGGGGGTGATCACACCACACCAGTGTAAGATCGGCATCATGCCCGGCTACATCCACCGGGAGGGGCGGGTCGGCGTGGTGAGCCGCTCTGGAACCCTCACCTACGAGGCGGTCCATCAGCTATCCCAGAACGGTCTCGGCCAGACCACCGCTATCGGGATCGGTGGCGACCCCGTTCACGGCACCACCTTCGTGGACGCGCTGGAGATGTTCGAGCGCGACCCAAAGACAGAGGGGGTCATTCTGATAGGTGAGATCGGCGGCTCCGCCGAGGAAGAGGCCGCCACCTGGATTGCGGAGAATATGTCCAAGCCCGTCGCAGCCCTCATCGCCGGCACCTCCGCCCCCCCAGGCAAGCGGATGGGACATGCCGGCGCTATCATCTCGGGGGGAGAGGGCACGGCTAGGGAGAAGATCTCCGCCCTTGAGGCCGCAGGGGTGGTAATCGCCCCCACCCCGACGGACATGGGGGAAGCCATGCTGGACGCACTCCGCAGGGCTGGGAAGGTCTGAGACCACCATGGATGAACTCCGGCGGCGCATCCTGACCGAGGGGAGGAACCTGGGGGGAGGTATCCTCAAGGTCGATAGCTTCCTCAATCACCAACTCGACCCGGAACTGACGGGAGCGATGGGCAGGTCGTTCCGCGCAGCCTTCGAGGTGGTCGGAATCACCGAGGTCAGCAAGATCGTTACAGCGGAGGTTAGCGGTATCGCCCCCGCCCTAGCCACCGGGATGGCCTACGGTGTCCCGGTCGTCTATGCGCGCAAGAGGCGGCCCATCACCATGCCCGACACGGTGTTCTCGACCCAGGCCCCGAGCCACACAAAGGGGGGAGTTATTGAACTGATCGTCTCTCCCGAATATCTGACGCCTCCGGACCTGGTCCTCATCATCGACGACTTCCTAGCCACCGGCCGCACCGTAGATGCTCTTGCCGACCTCGTTCGCGCGAGCGGTGCCACGCTTCTCGGCATCGGCTGCGTGATCGAAAAGACCTTCGAAGGGGGGCGAGAACGGCTCAAACATTTCGGAGTACCGGTCGTAAGCCTGGTAAGGATCACGGAGATGGACGGAAGCAACATCCGCCTCGCCCCCTAAACCTGTGCTCTATCGCGGCCGCTACGCCCCCAGCCCCACCGGGTGGCTGCACCTAGGAAATGCCCGGACAGCTCTGGTCGCCTGGTGGCGGGCCCGCAGTCTCAGGGGCCGCTTCATCCTCCGTGTTGAGGACCTCGACAGACCCCGCACCGTTGTAGAGGCCGTGAGCGGGAACCTGGATGAGTTGCGCTGGCTCGGCATCGACTGGGACGAGGGTCCCGACGTAGGTGGACCCCACGCGCCCTACCTCCAAAGTGAGCGGGAAGACCTCTACCGGGCCACCCTCGACAGACTGAGGGTGAAGGGTTCGATCTTCGAGTGCTACCTGTCCCGCAAGGAACTGCGCGAGCTCTCCTCCGCCCCGCACGGCCAGACCCCAACCTACGGCCCCAGCGAACGGGCGGCCAACGAGAGGGCCACCCGCCGGAAGGTCCAAGGGGGCAAGTCCCCTAGCCTCCGCTACCGGGTTCCAGACACCGTCATCGAGTTCGAGGACGCCTGGGCGGGGCCACAGGCAGCCTCCGCCCTCACCGATATCGGGGATATCGTAGTCTACCGGGCCGACGGGGCATGGGCCTATCAGCTCGCGGTGGTGGCAGACGATATCGCCATGGGCGTGACCGAGGTAGTCCGGGGTGACGATCTCCTGCCAAGCACCGCAGCTCAGATCCTCCTCTACCGTGCTCTGGGTGCTGCGCCGCCAAGCTTCGCCCACCTCCCCCTCCTCAAGGGCACCGATGGTGGACGGCTATCCAAACGGAGGGGATCGCTCACCCTTAAAGCGCTGCGTGAGGTTGGGGTGCCAGCCGGACGGGTGGTGGGCCTCCTCGCATACAGTCTGGGGCTACTTGAGAATCCTGCCGAGCTTTCAGCGGCAGAGGCGCTCAGGCACTTCGACCCCTCTCACATCGTCTGGACTCCATTCCGACTCGCTGAACCGCACCTCGCCTGGCTCGGCGCTCGCCCGAAGTGAGGGGGTGGCCACGGTGTCGTCCGGTGCGCTGGCGCAGACAGGAGCGGTCGGCTACACTGGGGCCATGAGGCCAAGGCTGCGCGTCCGTACCCCCCGCAGCTTCAAGTGGCACCACCAGCGCTGGCGGCGGTGCCTGGCGGTCGTCTCACGTTAGAACAACCCACAAACAACGCTGGAACATCCTCGAGGGAGGTGGCTCTATAATGTTTCCCCTTCCAGATGAACGTGGCCGGTTCGGCCCCTACGGCGGTCGCTACGTGCCCGAGACGCTCATCCCCGCACTCGACGAACTGACCAAAGCCTACCTTGAGGCCACGGAGGACGATATCTTCCAGGCCGAGTTCGCCGATTACCTCAAGAGCTACGTAGGGCGCCCCAGCCTCCTCTACCGGGCCGAAAACCTCAGCAGGAGACTGGGTGGAGCCCGCATCTACCTTAAACGAGAGGATCTGAACCATACCGGTGCCCACAAGATCAACAACACCATCGGTCAGGCGCTGCTCGCCAGAAGGATGGGCAAGAAGCGCGTGATCGCAGAGACCGGAGCAGGCCAGCACGGTGTCGCCAGCGCTACTGCGGCTGCGCTTCTCGGTCTCGACTGCGTCGTCTATATGGGTGAGGAGGATGTCCGAAGGCAGGCCCTCAATGTCTTCCGCATGAAACTCCTAGGGGCCGAGGTCCGCCCGGTGTCGAGCGGGAGTAGGACGCTAAAGGACGCCACCAACGAGGCGATCCGCGACTGGGTAACGAATGTCCGGACCACCTTCTACATCATCGGCTCGGTCGTAGGGCCACACCCCTATCCGATGATGGTTCGCGACTTCCAGAGCGTGATCGGGAACGAGGTCATGGTTCAACTCGATGAACTCGAAGGGCGGCGCGTCCCCGACGCGGTGATCGCCTGTGTAGGGGGTGGTTCGAACGCCATAGGGATCTTCGCCCCCTACGCCTACCTGCCCGAGGGGGAGCGGCCTCGCCTAATCGGCGTGGAGGCGGCTGGGCGTGGGCTGGACAGTGGCGCCCACGCCGCCAGCATTGGGGCGGGCAAGAGAGGGGTCCTTCACGGAGCCCTGATGTACCTTATGTCCGACGATCAGGGGCAGATCACCCCGGCACACTCGGTGTCGGCAGGCCTCGACTATCCGGGTGTTGGTCCCGAGCACAGCTACTTCGCAGACCAAGGCGTTGCCGAATACGTCTCTGTAGATGACGAGGCGGCCCTCAGGGCGTTCAGGATCCTGAGCGAACATGAGGGAATCATCCCCGCCCTCGAGAGCGCCCACGCCATCGCCCACACGGCCAGGGTGGCGCCTGAGATGGACCGAGGGCAGGTGCTCGTCGTCAACCTCTCTGGAAGGGGAGACAAGGACACCACCGAGGTGATGAGGGTCATGGGGGAGGAGACGGTCTCGTGAGTCGGATCGCTAAGGCCTTCGCCACCGCCTCCGGCGAGGAGCGGGCGGCATTCGTACCCTTCCTTACTGCCGGCTTCCCCGACAGCGATGGATTTCTCCGTCACGCGGCCGAGCTACTCGAGTTGGCCGACCTACTTGAGGTGGGCCTCCCCTTCTCCGACCCCCTAGGCGACGGACCCACCATCCAGCAGGCCTCGGAGGTCGCCCTCAGCCAGGGGGTCTCTACAGCGACCACCTTTGATCTGGTCGGGGAGCTCCGCGCTACGACGGACAAACCTTTGGTAATCATGACCTACTACAATCCAATCTACTGTTACCCGACGGGCGAGAGTGGCTTCGTCGCGGATGTCAGGAAGGCGGGTGCCGACGGACTCATCCTGCCCGACCTCCCCCCGGACGAGGCCGAATCCCTGTGCGCGACCGCCCGGGAGGTCGGTCTCGACACTGTCTTCCTAGTGGCTCCGACCTCGACGGAGGCACGCCTCGCAAAGGTCACTGCGGCCTGCCGCGGTTTTGTGTACGCGGTCTCGGTCACAGGAGTAACAGGGGAACGCAGTGAACTCCCGCCCGAGGTCCCAGACCTCGTGCGACGCACGCGGAGGGTGACGGACCTTCCGGTGGCGGTGGGGTTCGGCGTATCTAACGCCGAGACAGCCCAACCCGTAGCAGCCGTAGCCGACGGGGTCGTCGTGGGCTCTGCCCTGATCAGAGCGATTCAGGAGCGAAGCTCTGTGCGGGAGCTAGCCGTGGAGATCGTAGAGGCTTGCCGCCGCCCCACCGGATAGGAAGCGACCTACTCGGAGAGCAGGTAGGCGTCGCTGCCAAGCAGTTCGAAGAGTTCCAAGGAGACCAGAAGCCCTGCACCCGTTCCCACCAGCTCTGGACCAACCGCGCGAACCACAAGCGGTTCTCGGTGCCGCTTGGAAGCGAGCACGAACAGACTTCCTGGAGCATGGGTCCAGGAGCGAACCTGGAACCCACTCAGGCTGGGGTCCGGCACAAGCGGTACCCTTCCACCCCTGGTCGACAGCAGTCCGAGTTCGACCCTGGCCACACCGACCTCGATGAGGTCTATAGCCTCGGCTGCGGCTTGAGAGAGGTCGATGATCCTGCCCGGCTTAAACGGACCACGGTCATTGATGCGGACCACTACGCTCGCGCCGGTATCGAGCCGGGTCACTTCGACCATGGTGTTGAAGGGGAGTGTCTTATGGGCGGCTGTGAACTG
>MKWU01001257.1_pt1 | contig 45212 bp, 56 predicted proteins | sample 809101 | NCBI WGS metagenome assembly MKWU01 (sample SAMN05860141, study PRJNA318959) | sponge metagenome | host: Aplysina aerophoba | place: Slovenia: Piran, Adriatic Sea, Gulf of Piran | collected 2013-05-07 | reverse complement strand
GGGGACAACGTGGAGCTGGAGGTGGAGCTGATCGTGCCGATCGCGATGGAGCAGGGGCTGCGCTTCGCGATCCGCGAGGGCGGCCGCACCATCGGCTCCGGCACCGTCTCCGCCATCGTCGAGTGAGCGAGAACGGGCGACGGGAATCGAAGGACACCGAAAGCGATGCCGAAGGAAAGAATCCGGATCCGCCTCAAGGCGTACGATTCCCGCGTGCTCGACCAGTCCACCGGCGAGATTGTGGGCACGGCGTTGCGGACAGGCGCCCAAATCGCGGGCCCGATCCCGCTGCCCACCGTGAAGAACAAGTACACGGTGCTGCGCTCGGTGCACACCGACAAGCGCTCGCGCGAGCAGTTCGAGATCCGCACGCACAAGCGGCTTCTGGACATCCTCGAGCCGACCCAGGACACGGTCGACGCGTTGATGCGCTTGGACCTTCCGGCCGGGGTGGATGTCGAGATCAAGGCTTTCGGCGGCTAGCTGCGCCGGATGAAAGAGTAGTGAGTCGCAGGAGAGCATGAGGCCATGGCACCCGGGATTCTAGGCAGGAAAATCGGCATGACGCAGGTCTTCGACGACGACGGGCGGGTCCTGCCGGTCACCGTGCTGAAGGCCGGGCCCTGCGTCGTCGTCCAGCGCAAGAGCGTGTCGCGCGACGGCTACGAAGCGATCCAGGTCGGGCTGGTGGACTACATCAGGGAGAAGCTCGTCAACAAGCCGGCCAAGGGGCACTTTGCCAAGGCTGGCGTCGAGCCCGTCCGCTACCTGCGCGAGTTCCGACTCGCGCCAGGCGAGGAGGGCCTGCAACCGGGCGACCGCATCCTCGCAGAACATTTCAGGCCGCGCGAGAAGGTCGACGTACTCGGCGTGAGCAAGGGCAAGGGATTCCAGGGCGTCATCAAGCGCCACAACTTCCACGGCGGCGGCGCGACCCATGGATCCATGTTCCACCGGGCGCCGGGATCGATCGGGCAGAGTGCCTATCCGGCCCGCGTCTTCAAGGGCGTGCGCCTGCCAGGCCGCATGGGGGGCGACCGGGTTACGGTCCAGGGCCTGGAGATCGTCGAGGTGCATCCCGACGATGACGTCATTCTGGTGCGCGGCGCCGTGCCGGGCGCGAGGGGCGGATACATCGCGATCCGCCGAGCGAGGTAGGGACCTATGCCGACGGTGGATATAGTCGATCTTCGGAACCAGAAGGTGGACGATCTAGAGCTGGCCGACAGCGTGTTCGACGCGCCGCCGAACGAGAGCCTGGTGCACCAGGCGGTCGTGGCGTATCGTGCGAATCTCCGCGCTGGCACCCACAAGGTCAAGCGCCGCGGCGAAGTGGCGGGGTCTGGTCGGAAGCTCTGGCGCCAGAAGGGCACCGGCCGCGCCCGCATCGGCTCGCTCCGTTCGCCGATCTGGCGCGGCGGCGGCACGACGCACGGGCCGCGACCGCGGAGCCACGACCAGAGGCTGCCTCGCAAGATGTTTGCCGCAGCCTTGCGCTCGGCGCTGTCTGCGCGCTTGCGGGACAGCCGCCTAACCGTCGTCCGGGACTTCGAGTTGCCCAGCCACAAGACGAAGGAGTTCCGCGGCGCGCTCGAAGCCCTGGGTGCCAGTGGCCGCGTCCTGGTCGTCGACAACGATGCCGGCGTGAACCTTGAGCGGTCGAGCCGGAATCTCCCCGATGTGCACCTGATGTCGAGTTCCGAGCTGCATCCTTACGCCGTGCTGGGGCACCAGCGCATTCTCATGTCGGCCCAGGCGGCCCGGAAGTGTTGCGAGGTGCTCGGATGAGTCCGTATGAAGTCATCCAGGGGCCGCTCGTCACGGAGAAGGCCGAGTTCGGCCGCGTGCAGGATCAGACGCTCTGCTTCCGCGTCCATCCCAAGGCGACCAAGACGGACGTCAAGAACGCGGTGCATTCCATCTTCAAGGTCGACGTCGATACCGTTCGCACGGCCCGTTACGTCGGCAAGATGCGCCGCCAGGGCCGTTTCCAAGGCCGCCGGCCGGCCTGGAAGAAGGCATACGTCAAGCTGAAGGCCGGCCAGAGCCAGGTGGAGTACACGCAGGTCTAGGGCCGGAGAAAATCCGGGAGCAACGAGTCATGCCGATCAAGACATACAGGCCGACAACGCCCACGCGGCGCTTCCAGACCACGGTCGTGCGAGACGAGCTCACTCGCGACCGCCCCGAGAAGGCGCTGGCCAAGGGCAAGAGCAAGCACGGCGGACGCAACAACAAGGGCCGCATTTGTATCCGCTTCCGTGGCGGGGGCGCGAAACGCAAGTACCGCGAGATCGATTTCAAGCGGCAGAAGCACGGCATCCCGGCCAAGGTCGCCTCCGTGGAGTACGATCCGAATCGCTCGGCGAATATCGCGCTGCTGCACTACGCGGACGGCGAGAAACGTTATATTCTCCAGCCCGTCGGCCTGGCCGTGGGCATGCAGATCGTGTCCGGGGAGGACGCCGACATCCTGGTCGGCAACGCCTTGCCACTGAAGCGGATCCCGCCGGGAACGCTGGTCCACAACGTGGAGCTCCGACCCGGCAAGGGAGGGCAGATGGCTCGCGCCGCCGGCGCGGAGATCCGTCTCGTCTCGCGCGAAAGCGGCTACGCGCTCCTGCGGCTGCCGTCGGGAGAGGTGCGCCGGGTCTTGGAGGAGTGCATGGCGACGATTGGCCGGGTTGGCAACGTCGATCACGGCAATGTGGATCTCGGCAAGGCCGGCCGCAAGCGGTGGCTCGGGCGTCGGCCGCACAACCGCGGCGTCACGATGAACCCCGTCGACCATCCGCACGGCGGCGGCGAGGGGCGCAGCTCGGGTGGCCGCCATCCGGTCACGCCGTGGGGCAAGCCGACGCGTGGCTACAAGACGCGCAGCAACCCGCGGACAGACCGATACATCGTTTCGCGTCGCGGGAAGAAGGGCTAGGGGGCAGCGAGATGGGTCGTTCTCTGAAAAAGGGTCCGTTCTACGACGAGCACCTGAATCGCAAGGTGGAGGCGATGAACGCCTCCGGGAACAAGCGGGTCATCAAGACCTGGTCACGCCGCTCCACGGTGCTGCCGGAGTGGGTGAGCCACACGATCGCCGTCCACAACGGACGCAAATTCATTCCGGTGTTCATCACCGAGAACATGGTCGGACACAAGCTGGGCGAATTCGCCATGACGCGCACGTTCCGCGGCCATGCCGGCAGCGCGAAGTCTCGGCGGGGGGCGTGAGGGATGCAAGTCAGAGCGCAGTGGAAGTATGTCCGGGTGTCGCCGCAGAAGGCGCGATTGGTCGCGGATCTCGTGCGTGGCATGTACGCGGACGAGGCTCTGGACGTGCTTGACCGGACCAACAAGCGCGCGGCCGGCCGCATTCGCAAGGTGCTGCAATCGGCCGTCGCCAACGCGGACGACCAGGGCGGGGACATCGACGGCATGAAGATCACCGAGATTTGCGTGAACGAAGGACCCCGCCAGCGCCGCATGCGGGCCGCCGCACGCGGCCGGCCGGCGCCATACGTGCATCGGTCCGCGCACATCGTGGTCACGCTGTCGGACGGCAACGAAGAAGTCGAGGAAGAGGACCCCGGCGAAGCCTAGGCTCCCGGAAGAGACCGCAAAGGACACGGCATGGGTCAGAAAGTTCATCCATACGGATTCCGCCTCGGCTACACCAAGGTCTGGCGCTCGCGCTGGTACGCCCAGAAGGGCTACGCCGACCTGATCAACGAGGACATCAACCTGAAGCAGAAGCTGCGCACACGGCTCAAGGCGGCGGGCATCAGCTCCATCGAGCTCGACCGTCCAGGCAACAAGCTGCGCATTGCCATTCGCGCCGCCCGGCCCGGGATCATCATCGGCAAGCGCGGGTCCGAAATCGAAAAGCTCAAGGCGGAGCTACAGGACCAGACCAAGCGCGAGATCTACATCGATATCCAGGAGGTCCATCGCCCGGAGCTTGACGCCCAGCTGGTCGCCGAGTCGGTGGCGATCCAGATCGAAAAGCGCGTGAGTTTCCGGCGTGCCATGCGCAAGGCCGTCGAATTCGCCCAGCGCTTCGGCTGCAAGGGGATCAAGATCTGGGTTGCCGGCCGGCTGAATGGCAAGATGATCGCGCGAAGCGAGTGGCATCTGCATGGGCGTTTGCCATTGCAGACATTGCGCGCCGACATCGACTACGGGTTCAGCGAGGCCAACACAACCTACGGAGTGATCGGCGTCAAGTGCTGGATCTACAAGGGAGAGATCATCGATCCGCGTCGCGCCGCGATTCGCAAGTCGGGCCGGGACGAGCCCGAGCCGGCGCGTCGGGGAGAAGCCCGCACGCAGGCCGAGCGCGAGCGCGAGCGGATACGCCGCCCCGTCGAGGCCGAGGTGGAGGCACCGGCAGCGAAGGCTCCCGTCGCTCCGCCCCAGCCTGTCGCGCAGCCGCCCGACGGGGACGAGGCACCATTCCGGCCACCCCTGGCGGAGTCGGACACGGCTCCGGAGCCCTCCGAGAGCAAGGAGGAATAGCGTCATGCTGATGCCCAAGAAGACTCGCTATCGCAAGATGCAGCGTCGCAAGCGGCGCGGCAAGGCTTGGCGCGGCTCCGGCCTCGATTTCGGGGATTTCGGCCTGAAGGCCCTCGAGGCGGCATGGATCACGGACCGCCAGATCGAGGCAGCGCGGGTGGCCATCAGCCGTCGCGTGAAGCGCGGCGGGAAGCTCTGGATCAGGATCTTTCCCGACAAGGCGATCACCAAGAAGCCGGCCGAGACCCGCATGGGAAAGGGCAAGGGCGCACCCGAGCAGTGGGTGGCGGTGGTCAAGCCCGGTCGCATGATGTTCGAGGTGGAGGGCGTTGACGAGGCGGTAGCGCGGCGGGCCATGGGCCTGGCCGCCCAGAAGCTGCCGATCCCCGTGAAGTTCGTTAGCCGCCAGGGCGGAGAGTTGTTATGAAGGCCGCAGAGTACCGTGACATGACCCTGGTCGAGCTCGCGACCAAGGAGGCCGAAGCGCGCGAGCAGATGTTCAAGTTGCGCTATCAGATTTCGATGGGGCAGTCGGAGGGAATCCGCAAGTACCGGGCGACCCGCAGGGACCTCGCCCGCATCCTGACCGTCGTGGGCGCGAAGCGTCGCGAGACCGACGGGGAGTCGCAGGGAGGCAGCGATGGCTGAGCAGGCTGGACACAAGAACCGCAAGGTCGGCGTGGTGGTTTCGACGAAGGCGGAGAAGACCATCGTCGTGGAGGTCAGCCGGCGCGTGCAGCACCCGCTGTACCGGCGCTACATCACTCGCAAGAAGAAGTTCCTGGCGCACGACGAGGACGGAACGGCGAAGAACGGCGACCGCGTGCGGATCGTCGAGTGCCGCCCGCTCTCGAAGCGCAAGTGCTGGCGGCTGGAGGAAGTTGTGCTGCGGTCCACGCAGGTCGAGATCAGCGTCCGTCGCAGGCGCAAGGCCAAGGTTGCCTAGCTAGGGGAGATTGACACCATGATCGGCATGCAGACGAAGCTGGCGGTGGCCGACAATTCCGGCGCGCGGCGCCTGATGTGCATCCTGCCGCGAGGAGGCTCGACAGGCAGCAAGGCGGGCCTGGGCGATGTCATCATGGCCTCGGTCAAGGAAGCCGTGCCGGATTCAAACGTCAAGAAGGGCTCGGTCGTGCGCGCCGTGGTCGTTCGCATGCGCAAGGAGACACGGCGCCGGGACGGCACGTACATCCGCTTCGACGAGAACGCCGCGGTGTTGATCAACGAGGCGGGCGAGCCCGTCGGCACGCGGGTCTTCGGCCCGGTGGCCAGGGAATTGCGCGACAAGCGCTTCATGCGCATTGTCTCGCTCGCCCCGGAGGTGCTCTGATGCCGCAGATGAGAAAGCAGCGCAGGCCTTTGACCATGCGCAAGACGAAGATCAAGAGGAACGACACCGTCGAGGTCTTGGCGGGGCGCAGCAAGGGCTTGCGGGGTCGCGTTCTCGAGGTTGACCGCAAGCGCGGACGGCTCCTGGTCGAGGGGGCGAACATGGTCAAGAAGCACGTGCGCCCGAATCCCCAGAAGCAGATCAAGGGAGGCATCGCCGATCGCGAGTCGATGCTCGACCTCTCGAATGTGAAGCAGGTGGTCGAGTGATGGCGGTGTTGCGGTTCAAGGACAAGTACGACTCCGATGTCGTGCCGGCTCTGCGGAACGAGTTCGGCTATTCCTCGCCCATGGCCGTGCCCCGAGTCGTGGCGGTCAAGCTGAACATGGGGATCGGCAAGACGGTGTTGCAGAAGCAGCAGGACTCTGCCAAGGGCAAGCGGCTCGGCAAAGGGTCGGGCAAGCAAGGCAGCGGGAAGAAAACGGCCGTGAACCAGCGCGTCGTTGACAGCTCGGTGCAGGAACTGGCGGCCATCGCCGGCCAGAAGCCGGTCGTCGCGCTAGCCAAGCGGCCCATCGCGGGCTTCAACCTCCGTGAGGGGATGCCGGTGGGATGCACCGTGACGCTGCGCGGGGAGCGCATGTGGGAATTCATCGACCGCCTGATCTCGATCTCGCTCCCGCGCGTGCGCGATTTCCAAGGCGTGTCCCCGAAGCTGGACGGCCGCGGCAACTATACATTGGGCATCCAGGAACACACGATTTTCCCCGAAATCGACTACACCAAGGTTGAGGTTGTAAAGGGCCTGAACGTCACTTTCATCACGACCGCCCGCACGGACCGCGAGGGCTTTGCGTTGCTCAAGCTGCTGGGCATGCCGTTTCGGTCCTAGGTGCAAGGGGGAGTACAGGGAATCATGGCGACAAAAGCGAAGACCGCGCGAGAGCGCAAGAAGCTTCCGTTCAAGGTGCGCTACCGCAACCGCTGCCGGCGGTGCGGCCGGCCGCGCGGCTACATGCGCAAGTTTGAGTTGTGCCGGATCTGTTTCCGGAATCTGGCGCTGAGCGGCGAACTGCCGGGCGTCGTCAAGAGCAGCTGGTAGGAGGCGAGATGCATAGCGACCCAATCGCCGACATGCTGACCCGCATTCGCAACGGGCAGTCCGCGCGCCACAGCAAGGTCGAGATTCCCGGTTCCAAGGTGAAGATCGAGCTGGCGCGGATCCTCAAGGAAGAGGGCTATGTCTCGAACTACCGAGTGGCGAACGACGAGAACAAGCAGGTGCTGAAGGTGTACCTGAAGTATCAGGGAGATCACAAGCCGGTGATCACCCGCCTGACGCGCGTCTCGAAACCGAGCCGCCGGGTTTATGTCGACTCGCGCAACATACCCAGGGTCATCGGCGGCATGGGCATCTGCGTGCTGACGACATCGCAGGGCGTGATGACCGGGAGGCGCGCGCGCGAGAAGGGCGTGGGAGGCGAGGTGCTATGCACCGTGTACTGAGCCAGTTCCCGCTGCCGGGAGGGACACGATGTCGAGGATAGGGGAATTGCCGATTCCGCTGCCGGCCGGGACCGAGGTAGGCATTGAGCCGGATCGGCTCACCGTGCAAGGTCCCAAGGGCCAGCTCACGGTTCCCGTGCCGCCGGGCCTGGGCGCGGAGATCGAGAACGGCACGCTCCGCATCACCTGTGCCAAAGCGGCCAACGCCGCGCTCCAGGGATTGACGCGGGCGCTTGCGAGCAACTCGTTGACGGGCGTGACGGCAGGCTTCACCAAGCAGCTTGAGATCGTCGGAGTCGGGTACCGCGCGCAGAAGGTGGGACGGGTGCTGGTGCTGCAGCTCGGCTATTCCCATCCTGTCGAGGTCCTGCTGCCGGAGGGCGTTGACGCCACCGTCACGGGCAACACCAAGATCGAGGTGACCGGTATCGACAAGCAGGCTGTCGGGCAGACGGCCGCCAGCATCCGCGCGCTGCGCAAGCCCGACCCATACAAGCAGAAGGGCGTCCGCTATGTCGGCGAGCGCCTGCGCCACAAGGAAGGCAAGAGCGGCGCCGCCTAGGCGTTGCCGGACACGGAGCGAAGCGATCATGGTTTCACGGCCCAATCGGAACAAACGCCGGCGGCATGTGCACGTGCGCATCCGCAGGAAGATCCACGGCACGGCCTCGCGGCCGCGCCTAGCGGTGTTCCGCTCCTTGAAGCACATCTACGCCCAGGTGATCGACGACGATGCCCAGCGTACGCTGGCGGCGGTTTCGACGGCCGGTGGCGGTTTCGACGGCTACGGCGGAAACGTATCCGCGGCGGCGAGCGTGGGCGACATGATTGCCGAGCGAGCGCGCAAGGCTGGGGTCGAGCAGGTCGTGTTCGACCGCGGCGGCCACAACTACCAAGGGCGCGTGCGGGCCTTGGCGGAAGCGGTCCAGAAGGCCGGCCTTCTGCCACCCTCGCGGGAGCGGTCCCCGAGAGACGAAGGGAAGTAGCGACGCATGGAAGCGAGCCAGAACATCGAGCAGGCGGAACTGCAGCTTACCGATCAGGTAGTTGCGATCAACCGCGTGACCAAGGTCGTCAAGGGCGGCAAGAACCTCAGCTTTTCGGCCCTGGTCGTAGTCGGAGACCCCGAGCGCCATGTCGTCGGTTACGCCAAGGGCAAGGCCAAGGAAGTTCCGTCGGCGATTCGCAAGGCGGTCGAGAAGGCCAAGAAGAACCTCGTCCAGGTGCATGTGCTGGGTCACACGATCCCTCACGAGGTGCTGGGGGTCTTCGGCGCGGGCCGGGTCCTGCTGAAGCCGGCGCGCGAAGGCAAGGGCATGATCGCGGGCGGCGCCGTCCGCTACGTGGTTGAGGCGGCCGGGATCAGCAATGTCCTGACCAAGTCAATCGGATCGAAGAACCCCCACAATGTAATCAAGGCGACCTTCGACGCCCTGCGGCAGCTGCGCCATCATGACGAGGTCGCGCGCCTACGGGGCAAGGATCCCCAAGAGATCCGGGGTGGTGCGTGATGGGCACGACGATCAAGATCCGATTGAAGCGGAGCACCATCGGGGCTCCGTCCAAGCTGAAGAAGGTCGTGCGCGGCCTGGGCCTGCGCCGGATCGACCAGACTGTGGAGCGTCCCGACGGCCCGGCCACGCGCGGGATGGTTGCCAAGGTGCCCCATTTGGTGGAAATCGTCGAGTAGGCGGATACAGCGATGAATCTCAGCGAATTGCATCCAGCGCCAGGCTCCCGTCGACCGCGCAAGCGCCGCGGCCGCGGCCCTGGCTCGGGACTGGGCGTGACTGCCGGTCGCGGCGAGAAGGGCCAGAAGTCCCGTTCCGGTTATAGCCGCAAGCGCGGCTTCGAGGGCGGCCAGATGCCCTTGATCCGGCGCGTCCCCAAGCGCGGTTTCCACAACCGGAACCGTAAGGAGTTCGCCGTGTTGAACGTCTCGCGCCTGGAAGAGCTCGATGGCGCCGAGTTTACCCCGGAGAGCCTGCTGGCCAGCGGCGCCGTCAGCGCTCTGAGGGACGGGCTGAAGATCCTCGGCAACGGCGAGATCAGCCGGGCGGTCACGGTCACGGCGCACAAGTTCTCCGCGACGGCGCGGGAAAAGATCGAACGGGCGGGCGGTAGCGTGGTCGTTGCCGGAGCCGGGAAGGCGGGCGCGCAGTCATGAAGTGGTTCGATGCCTGCGTGAACGCGTTCCGCGTCCCGGATCTGCGCAGGCGCTTGCTGTTCACGCTGTCGATGCTGGCCGTGTACCGGGTCGGCGGCCACATTCCGACCCCTGGAGTGAACACGGAGGAACTCCAGCGCATGTTCGAGGCCGCTGCTGCTGGCACGGCCCTGGGGTTCCTCGACCTCTTTTCCGGCGGCCAGCTGAGCCAGCTGACAATCTTCGCCCTGGGGATCATGCCGTACATCACGGCATCGATCATCCTGCAGCTGCTCACGGTCGCCGTTCCAACGCTGGAGAAGCTCCAGAAGGAGGGCGAACTCGGGCGGCGCAAGATCACGCAGTGGACGCGCTATCTCACGATCGGCATCAGCATCGTGCAATCGTTCGCCTTCTCCCAGCTGGTTGTCCAGCAAGGCCTGGCCTACGAGCCCGGCTGGCGTTTCCGGCTGATGTTCATCCTGACCCTGACGACAGGCACGGCCTTCATCATGTGGCTGGGCGAGCAGATCACCGAGCGTGGGATCGGCAACGGCATGTCGCTGATCATCTTCGCCGGAATCGTGGTCGGCCTTCCCGGCGCGATCCAGAACGTCTACGAGAACGTGTTCGTCACGGGCCAATGGAGTGTCCTGGCCGCGCTCGTCATCCTTGTGGCCATGATCGTGATCGTCGCTTTCATCGTCTTCGTCGAACGCGGCGAGCGCAGGATCCCGGTCCAGTATGCCCGGCGCGTCGTGGGGCGTCGCATGATGGGCGGTCAATCCACGCACCTGCCGTTGAAGGTCAACGCGGGCGGCGTGATCCCAGTCATCTTCGCGTCCTCGATCCTCTCGCTGCCGCAGACCATGACGCTTATGTTTTCGGAGAGCCCGTTCCTGACGCGGCTGCTCGAGACGGTGCGGTACGGCGAGCCGCTGTACGAGTTGCTCTACGTGCTCGGCATCGTGTTCTTCTGCTTCTTCTATGTATCGATCATCTTCAATCCCAACGAAGTGGCCGACAATATGCGCAAGTACGGCGGGTTCATTCCGGGCATTCGCTCCGGCAAGCCCAGCGCGGAGTATATCAACGACATCCTGACGAAGCTGACCCTGGTTGGCGGGTTGTACCTGGCAACGATCTCGCTGATTCCGGACCTGATGATCAACGGGGCCAAGATTCACCATCTCCCACTGATCGGTGACTGGGCCGACGCCAACGTCCCGCGCTGGCTGCTGGAGGGGTTGAATGTCAACTTCTACTTCGGAGGTACGTCCCTCCTGATCGTGGTGGGCGTGGCGATGGACTTCGCGAATCAGATCGAGTCCCAGCTGCTGATGCGCCACTACGAGGGCTTCACGCCGCGGTCGGGACGGATTCGGGGGCGCCATTCGTTCGCCTAGCGAGGCATTGCGGCCCGGGGTCCGGGCCGTGGTTATTCGGCATGATCGTGCGCAAGAGTCCCATGGAGATCGAAAAGATGCACGCCAGCGGACAGCTGGTGGGGCGCATCCTGGTGGCATTGCGCAAGGCCGTCAAGCCGGGCACGACAACCATGGAGCTTGAGGAGCAGGCATTGGAAATGATTCTCGAGGCCGGGGCCAAGCCGGCTTTCAAGGGGTACTACGTGCCGGCTGTAAAGCGGAAATTCCCGGCAGCGTTGTGCACCTCGGTGAACGCCGAGGTGGTGCACGGCATTCCCTCGCGGCGACGAGTGCTCCGCGAGGGCGACATTGTCAAGGTGGACTGTGGCGTGTTGCTGGACGGATTCTACGGGGATTCGGCGACCACGGTTCCGGTCGGACGGATTTCGCCGGAGACGGAGCGCTTGCTGCGTGTGACCCGCGAGTCACTCGACCTGGCGGTCGAGCAAATGCGGGATGGACACCGGCTCTTCGACGTTAGCGGCGCGGTCCAGCGGCACGTGGAGGGCAACGGATTCTCGATCGTGAAGGAGTTCGCCGGGCACGGCATCGGCAGGCACTTGCACGAGGATCCGGAGGTGCCGAATCACGTTGAGCCTCACATGCGCAACGTGCGGTTGCGGGTCGGCATGGTGCTGGCGATCGAACCGATGGTCGCCGCTGGCGACCCGCGTACGAAGACATTGCGGGACAAGTTCACGGCGGTGACGATGGATGGGTCGAACGCGGCCCATTTCGAGCACTGCGTGGCGGTCACGCACAACGGGCCGCGTTTGTTGACAGCGGTCTGAAACATGAATGGCGGGCTACGATGGGAGCGGAAGGCCGAGAGGCCGCGACGGAGGCGACAGGCACGGTGGTCGAGGAGCTGCCAAGCTTGCTCTTCCGCGTGCGTCTCGACAGCGGGCATTTCGTGGAAGCTGCGGCGACCGGGCGCCACGCGCTGGACTTTCTGCGGTTGCTGCCGGGCGATCGCGTGCGGGTGCGTCTCTCGCCGCGAGACGCGACGAGGGCGAGGATTCTAGGACGGGCGGAGAAATGAAAGTACGTGCTTCAGTCAAGAAGCTTTGCAATCACTGCAAGGTCATCCGGCGCCATGGTGTCGTGCGGGTGATTTGCGTGAATCCCAAGCACAAGCAGCGCCAGGGATAGGCGCGGAGGAGAGTTCACATGGCGAGATTCGAGGGCGTCGACATTCCCGACAACAAGCGGGCGGAGGTGTCGCTGACATACCTGTACGGCATCGGGATCACCCGCGCCCGGTCGCTGCTGTATCGCTCCGGCATCGATTTCGGCAAGCGTATGGGCGATTTGGACGATCAGGAGATTACCGCGCTGCGCAGTCTGCTGGACGACGAGCGCGCGATCGAAGGCGACCTGCGCAAGGAGGTCTCCATGAACGTCCGGCGCTTGATGGAGATCGGTTGCTATCGCGGCTTGCGGCACCGGCGCGGGCTGCCCGTGCGCGGCCAGCGGACGCACACCAACGCGCGTAGCCGCAAGGGGGCCCGACGGGGCCAGATCGCGAACAAGAAGAAGGCGACCAAGTAGGGGACGGGGAGCAGGACAGCGATGGCGAAGGCGAAAAGCAAAGAGAAGAAGCGCTTCAAGAGCCGCCAAAAGAAGAACGTGCCGATTGGAATCGTGCACGTGAAGGCGTCTTTCAACAACACGATCGTGACGTTCACCGACCTGGAGGGCCGGGCGATCTCGTGGTCGAGCGCGGGGTCCCTGGGATTCCGCGGTTCGCAGAAGGGCACGCCGTTCGCGGCGCAGCAGGCCAGCCTGACGGCGGCCAACAGCGCCAAGGAGCACGGGGTGCAGCGCGTGGTCGTGCGCGTGAAGGGGCCCGGGGGTGGTCGCGAGTCGGCGATCCGCGCGCTGGCCTCGGCAGGGATCCAGGTCACGCACATCAAGGACGTGACCCCCGTGCCGCACAACGGCTGCCGGCCGCCGAAGAAGCGCCGGGTCTGAGGAACGGGAGGAACGCATGGCAAGAAACCGGGGACCGGTAGTGCGCCGCTCGCGGCGCTTGGGAATGGCGCTCGACCCCAAGTCGGAACGCCAGCTGGACAAGCGCCCCTACGCGCCCGGCCAGCACGGCAAGACGCAGCGGCCGAAGAAGATGGTCGGCTACGCCCTGCAAGTGCAGGAGAAGCAGCGCGCCCGTTTCATGTATGATGTACTTGAGCGTCAGTTCCGTAACTACTACGCGCGCGCGGCGCGAATGCCGGGCGTAGTGGGTGACAACCTGCTCAGCCTGTTGGAACGGCGTCTCGACAACGTCGTGTTTCGCTTGGGCTTTGCTGTCTCTCGGCGGCAGGCCCGGCAGATCGTCAATCACGGCCATGTGCAGGTCAATGGCGGGAAAGTCGACATTCCGTCGTACTTGGTGCGGTCGGGGGATGTCGTGGAGATTCGAGACAAGAGTCGCGACCACGGCGGGATTCATCGAGCCTTGGAGGCACCGGTTTCGCCAGCGCCTCCGGGATGGTTGGAGCAGTCGGCGGAGGATCGTCGGGGACGGGTTCTGAGCGAGCCGTCGAAAGAAGACCTCGAGAGTACCCAGATCAACGCGCAGTTGATCGTCGAGCTGTATTCAAGGTAGAGCCGGACGCGGGCCGGGCCGGCTTGCGCCGGAGAACAGGGAAGAGGCAGATATCGCATGTGGAAAGGTTTCCAGAAGCCAAAGCGGCTGGCCGTGAATTCGGATTCGCTGGAGGACACGTACGGCAGCTTCAGCGCGCAGCCGTTTGAACGCGGCTTCGGCACGACGATCGGCAATTCGCTGCGCCGGGCGCTGCTCAGTTCGATCGAAGGCGCGGCCATCACAGCCGTGCGGATCGAGGGCATTTCGCACGAGTTCAGTCCGATTCCGCGCGTGGTCGAGGACGCGACCGACATCATCCTGAATCTGAAGCAGATTCCCCTCCAGTTGCACGGCGAGGGCACGCGAACCATCCGTCTGCGAACGACGGAGCCCGGGGAAGTCTACAGCTCCGCCATCGAGGCGGGCTCGGACGTGGTCATCCTGAATCCGGACGTGTACATCGCGACGGTGAGCGATGAAGGCATTCTCGACATTGAGATGCGTGTCAAGCTCGGCCGCGGCTACGTCTCGGCAGAGAAGAACTACGACGAGGACTTGGCAGTTGGCTACATCCCGATCGATTCCGTTCATTCGCCCGTGCATCGCGTGAAGTTCGGCGTTGAGTCGGCGCGTCTGGGCCAGATGACCGACTACGAGAAGCTGAACCTCGAACTGTGGACCAACGGGTCCGTGACTCCCCAAGATGCGGTCGGACTGGCCGCCAAGCTGGTGAAGGACCATATGCAGATCTTCATCAACTTCGAGGAGGAGGCCAGCCTCGAGGAAGCGCCGGTGGATCTGCAGGGCGATCGCTACACCGAGCACCTCAACAAGTCAGTGGAGGATCTGGAACTGTCGGTGCGGTCGTACAATTGCTTGATGAACGCCAACATCCGCACGATCGGCGATCTCGTCCTGACGACCGAAGCCGACATGATGAAGACCAAGAACTTCGGACGGAAGTCGCTGATCGAGATCAACGAAATCCTGGACTCGATGGGATTGCATCTGGGCATGCGCCAGGACGAGCATGGACGCTTGATCCCGAGGCAGTCCAGCGGGGATCAGAGCTAGCGGGGAGCGACAGCAATGCGGCATCGGAAAGGCGGCTTCAAGCTCCAGCGCGATCCCTCGGGACGCAAGGCGCTGCTGCGCGGGTTGACCACCAGCGTGATCCAGCACGGCCGGATCAAGACCACCGTCGCCAAGGCCAAGGCAGTGCGCCCGCGGGTCGAGCGGATCATCACCTTGGCCAAGCGCGACACGCTGCATGCCAGGCGTCAGGCCGCAGCCTACCTGTACGATCCCGGCGCGGTGAAGACACTCTTCGACACCCTCGGCCCGAGATTCGCGGACCGGGCCGGCGGGTACACCAGGATCGTGCGGTTGGGGCCGCGCCAAGGCGACGGCGCAGAGGTGGCGATCCTCGAGTTGCTGGGTTCGCAGATCACGAGAACCTCCGAAGACAAGAAGAAGCGCCGCGAAGCCCGCATGCAGCAGAGTCAGGAAGAGACTCCGGACGTGTCGGACGACGGGGCGGAAGAGAAAACATAGGGAAGTTGCTGACCGGAGGGCTTCAGTCGAGGCCTAGACAGCGCCTTCGGACGGGGGTGGCTTTGGCATGCGCAGCCGTGGTGTGCGGCGGTTCCTGCAGTAGCCTGAATCCGGAGGGCGAGCGGCTCGCCGCCTCGGTCAATGGCGAACGGGTCACTTTCGCCGACTTGGAGCGCTACGAAGCGATCCAACTCCTGAGTGGCCGCGGGGCCGAGCGACATCCGAGCCCGGAGCAAGAGCAGCTCCAACGGCTGACCATGCTCCGAGAGCTCGTCGACCAGCGGCTGCTCCTGCAGAAAGCCGACGCCCAGGGTTTGATGGCCGCTGACGCGGAAGTTGAAGCGGTGATCGACCGCTACCGCGTGCCCTACAGGACGCCGGACGAGTTCGACGAGCACTTGACGGCCGAAGGCATTGATCCGGCGGACCTGCGCGTCGAGATCCGGCGGCAACTGACCGTCGAGAAGCTCTTGGTCCGGGAGGTGTCGTCTCGCGTCAAGATTGACGAGTCCGCGATGCGGGAATACTACGACAGCAATCTCGCGGCGTTCACGGTGCCCGAGGACAATCTGCATCTGGCCCAGATTCTCGTCGGGGAATCGCAAGTGTCGCCGATCCCGAACCTGCGCAATGACGACGCGACGGGCCTGGACGCCGCCCGGCGCAAGATCCGTCGCATCCAGGACGAGCTCGAGAGTGGCGAGGACTTTGAAGAACTGGCCGCGCTGTACTCGGAAGATCCCGCCTCGGCCACCAACGGTGGCGACATGGGTTTCATTCCCCTCTCGTCCCTGGGAGAGGCCGATATCCGGTTGCGCCGTGCTCTGATCGGCCTGCAGCCGGGCGCGACCTCGGGGATTGTCGAGACCGACGGTGAATTCCGGATCTTGCGGTTGCTTTCGATCGAGCCGGCGGGCCGGCAAGAGTTCGAGGATCCCGAGGTCCAGGCGTCGATCCGGGAGCTGCTGGCCAACCGCTTGGAGCAGCTCCTGCGGACGGCCTTCTACGAGATGGAGCGAAGCGGCGCCGAGATCCACAACCACTTGGCGGAACGCATCGCCGCCGAGTACGGCTTGGCCAACTGAGTCAGCCAAGCGCGTGATATACTCCTGTTCTCGGTGCATGTCGCAGACGGCATCCTTCCTGTGACCGGCTGCGTGGCCGCGCACATAGCGAGTTCGGCGTGCCTATTCATCTCTTCCCGCAACGTTCAGGTTGCGGAGGCTTCCAAGGTGGGGCTGGCGGCGGCGGCGGCCTTCGTGGTGTCGACGATCCAGTTCCCGGTAGCGGGCCTGCCGGCGCATTTCGGGCTGTACGGCCTGCTGGGAATTCTCCTGGGGAAGCGAGCTTTCGCGGCGCTCTACGTATGCCTGCTTTTCCAGTCCTTGCTGCTGCAACATGGCGGCTTGGTGTCGCTGGGGGTGAACGCGATGAACATGGGGATCGGGGCCTGGGCCGGCTGGCTGGCCTGGAAGCTCTTGCCCGGGCGGATTGGGTGGCGCGCCGCAGCCGCAGGTTTCCTCGGGGCGGTCTTGCCCGCGCTGTTGCTCGCTTGGGAGTTCGAGCTGTCCAATTACGGCAGGGGCTTCTACGTGGTCGCGTCGCTGTATGCGGTGGTAGCCGTGCTGGAAGGGGCCCTGACAGCACTCGCGGTCGGGTTTCTGCAGCGTGCGAAGCCGGAAATCCTGTCGTCGGCCGCTGGCTGAGGCGCTGGCGAATCGGAGCCCTTTGGCTCTGCGCGCCGCTACTCGCGCAGGCTCACGGCCTGCAGGTCGAGATTGATCCTGCCTCCCGAGCCGTGACCGTCCGGTGCCTCTACTCTAACGGCGAGCCTGCCGATGCGGAGGTTCAGGTCTACTCTCCGGACGCTGCGGATGAGGCGTTCCAAACGTTGCAGACCGATCCTCGCGGGCTGGTGAGCTTCGTCCCGGACAGCACCGGAACCTGGCTGGTGGTCGTCGACGACGGCATGGGCCATAGGGTTGTTCATGAGGTACCCGTCGACGGGGACGGTGCGCCGGAACTGTCGACTGAGCCCTCGTGGTCTGAGTCACTCCGGTTCCTGGGCGCGGCCGCTCTGGCGGTCTTGTTGGTGGTGTGGATTCGGCGCAACCGGGGGGCCAGGGCGTGAGAGAGTTTGACGGCGCGATCGCGGCGCCCCGGTCTCCGCTTGCACGCATGGATCCGCTGGCCAAGTTCTGCACGACCCTATCGACGGTGGTCATGATTTCGGTCTTCCCGGCCGGGGCAGGATGGCGGTACGCTGCCGTGCTGGCCTTGCTGGTCGCACTGGCGGTGTTGTCCCGTGTTCCTGGGCGGTACCTGTCGCAACGATTTCTGGCAGCATCGCCGTTCGTGGCGTTAGCAGCCGTCATGCCCTTGGCTTCCGCTGTGCCTGGGGCCGCCGACCTCGCGGTCGCGGTCGCCTGGAAGGCTTTCTCGGCCATACTGCTGCTCTCGCTGCTCGCGGCAACGACGCCGATCGAGGAGATTGTCGAGTCTCTGCGGCGCCTAGGCGCTCCGCGCGGCCTGGCCCTCACCGCCACGCTGATGCACCGGTATCTCTTCGTGTTGCTGGATGAATGGCGCCGGATCGCCAGGGCGCGGGACTGCCGCTCCGGGGGAGGCGTCAAGGGCGGCCGCGCCCGAATGTGGGCAAATCACGCGGCCATGGTCTTCGTCCGGACGTGGGAGCGCGCCGACCGCGTCGCGCAGGCAATGCAGGCGCGAGGGTTCCGCGGCGAATTCCCGCGTCTTCGCCAATCCCGGCCGGGGCCTTGGGAAATTGCCGCCGCGTTCGTGCTGCCGGTTTCCGTGCTGGCGTTACGGATAGTCTAGGTCCAGCCGCCGCACCCAGATGTTGCGATAGCGCACGGGGTTTCCGTGCGCCTGCAGCAGCAGCGGCAGTTCAGGGGCGTGGGGCGAGTATTCGCTGGGCTTCCTGTGGCGCATCGGCCCCATCATTTCCTTGCGATGGTGCAGCAGGACGCCGTTGTGGAAAACGGTCACGTAGGCGGGCTTCTCCAGTTCGCCGTCATTGAAGCGCGGCGCCTCGAAAACGATGTCGTAGGACTGCCACTCGCCCGGCTTGCGAGATGCGTTGACCAAGGGCGGGTACTGGCCGTAGATCGCACCGGCTTGGCCGTCCGCGTAGCTGATGTTGTCGTACGAGTCCAGAATCTGGATCTCGTAGAGTTCCATCATCATGACGCCGCTGTTGCCCCTCTGCTGGCTGGATCCCCTGGGCGCTGCCGGCGTGGCCCACTCGATATGCAACTGGATATCGCCGAACGATTCCTTCGTCCGGTGGCTCCCTGTCTTCGGCACGAGTTCCATGTAGCCGTTCTCCACCTTCCAGACCGGGTCCATGCTTGTACCACCGCGACCGCGCTGCACCCATTGGGAGAGGTCCGTGCCGTCGAAGAGCACGATCGCGTCCGAGGGGGGCATGCGAGGAGTTCCCGGTTCCACGATCCTCGGGCGGGGCCGGGCGTCGTCATGGACCCGCCAGCGGTCGCCTGGCAGGAACGGTGTATCCGTGTAGCCGGTCGGGGGCGGCTTGGGATCGTCCGCCATCATTGGAACGATGGCGAGGATCGCAATCAGCGAGGCCGTCAGGGCGTATCGTGTCATTTCAAGTTCCTACGGGACCCTAGTATCCCACAGCGCTGGCCCCACCTCCCGAGCGATCGCGACGGCAGGCGGCCCTTCTGGGCCCCGTGGTCAGAGCCCGCGGACGATTGCCTGGCCTTGCCTCGGGAAAGCCCGATGGATGCGCGAATTCCATTTGGTAGACTGCAAGGCTACCGCATGGATTTCGTACCGAATGACGAGCCTCTCGTCACCATCTTCGAGTCCCGGACGCACTTGGCGACGATCGAGGCCGAGGTTGTCCAATCCCTGCTCGAATCGGCAGGGATCAGCAGTTGGATTGCGCGCGAAAACGTGATTCAACAGCCGGTTGGCAACGTGATCCTGAAGGTCCTGGAGTCCCAGGCCGAGGATGCCAAGGCGCTGCTACTGGATGCAGAGCGCGCGGCTGAAGAAGGCGAAGGGTGACCTTCCGAGCCTTGCAGGTCGGCGTGTTCGTCGCGGTGGCCGCGACCACCGCATGCTCTAACCCCTCGTCGCAACGCCAAACTGCTCGGCCCAAGCTCGTCGTGGTGATCGTTGTTGACCAACTGCGCGCAGACTACCTGGAGCGTTTTCGGGGCCGGCATGAGGGCGGACTGCGATGGCTGCTCGACAACGGCGCGTACTTCCAGGAAGCGGCGTACCGTCACGCGGCCACGGTCACTGCAACGGGGCACGCGACGGTGTCCACCGGCCGGCATCCTTCCAGTCACGGCATCGTCGGGAACTCGTGGCGCGAGAGCGACCGAGGCCCGGTGTACTGCGTGCGGGACGACCGCTATGTTGCGGTCGGGGGGCCGGGCGAGGGCGCGTCTCCGCTCGCTCTGCGGACCGAGACGCTGGGAGACAGGCTCAAGAAGGCGAGCGCCGGATCGAAGGTGTACGCGTTCTCGACCAAGGATCGCTCCGCGGTCTTGCTGGCCGGCCTCAAGGCGGATGGCGCCTTTTGGTTCGAGCCGGACTGCGGCTGCCTGATCACGTCCAGCTACTACCGAGCCCGTCTGCCGGATTGGCTCGCGGAGTTCAACGGCGGGCCGCCAGCCGCCGCTTATGCCGGCGAGACGTGGAGCAAGCTGCTGGACGACGACGCACTTTACGAGCGCATGGCCCGGGCGGACCGCTTCCCCACTGAGTCGGACGGAGCCGACACGGTTTTCCCGCACGCTCTCCCATCCGTGGAATTCGAGGGCGCGCTTGCGGCGACGCCGTTCTCCGATCGAATCACGCTGGACGCTGCAACGGCCGCTCTCCGGTCCGGCGAACTCGGATCCGACGACGACCCGGATCTGCTGGCCCTTGGCTTGTCGGCGACGGATTCGATCGGACATCGGTACGGACCTTTCAGCCAAGAGGCGATGGACAACCATCTCCGACTTGATCGGGCTCTTGGCGAATTCATCCAGGCGGTGGAAGCGACCGTCGGGCTCGAGAACACGGTGTTCGCGTTGACGGCCGATCACGGCGCGGTGCCGCTTGTCGAGCATCTCGTGGCGCAGGGAGTTGCGGCCGAGCGCTTCGATAGCGAAGCGTTCTGGGCCCGGGCGGAACTCGCGATCGGGGAGTGCGGGGCGGGTCCTGCCAGCGAAACGGTCGCGCAATCGAATGGCAGGCAGCTCTACTGGAACGAAACCGCGCTGCGGGAGCGGGGCATTGACCGCGACACGGCCGGGACCTGCGTGGCGGACTGGCTGCGTGGCCAGGATGCGGTTGACACCGTCATGACCGCGGAGCAACTCGCTTCCGGGGGGACGACAGGCATCGCGTCCTTGTTCGAGAACGGATATTACGAGGGCCGATCGCCGCATGTCGTCCTGCACCTGCGCGAATACGTTCACGTGGGAGGACCGCGCGGGACGGGGCACGGCACGGCCCACGAATACGACCGCGACGTGCCGGTCTTGCTGGCCGGTGCCGGGATCAGGCCCGGAACGTACCCGGAGCCGGCGGGTCCCGAGGACATCGCCCCCACGCTCGGCGTCATCCTTGGCCTGGAGCAGCCGATCGAGCCTGACACGCGGATTCTCCGCGAGGCCTTGCAATAGGTCGCTTGGATGGCGGCTTCGATCGCATGGCGCAAGGGCGCCCAGGGACCATCGGAGCACAGCCGGCGCGCCGACCCGGAAACCGGCGTCACCATGCACCAGCTGACCGACCACCCCTCGATCAGCCACCCGACCTATTTCTTGCAGTGCTCGTTCACCCAGGATCAGGCCCACTTGGTGTTCACGGGCTATCGCGACGGCTCCGCCCAACTGCTGGAGGCGGGCTTCCCGGACGGCGAGATCCGCCAGCTGACCGGCGGCGATCCGATCCATCCGTTCTCGCCCGTGATCGCCCCCGATGGCAGCGTGGTGTTTGTCCGTGGCGGCAGCATCTGGAGACTTGATCGGGACACCTTGGACGAGAGTCGCATCGCATGCCCTGGCGGTCAGCTCGGCGAGTGCTCGCTGAGCCCGGCGGGAGACCGCTACGTGGCCGCATGCAAGCGCGGCGACGGCTGGGGCTTGGTTGTGGGTACTGTCGATGGCAGCGTGAAGGGCTTCATCGCGTTTGCCCGGACTGTCATTCATCCGCAGTTTAACCCGCTCGACCCGGATTGGATCGAATTTGCCGCGGATCCTGCGCCGCGGATGCACAGGGTGCGGTTCGACGGGACGGGCATGGAATGCCTCTACGACCATGGCAACGACGAGTTTGTTGTTCACGAGACATTTCTGGGAGCGTCCCAGGATCTTGCCTTCTGCGTCTGGCCGTTCTCCTTGCGCCGCCTCGACTGGCGCACCGGCGAGATATCCATGATCAGCGAATTCAACGCATGGCACATCACTCCGAACAGGGCGGGGACCAAGATTCTGTGCGACACGGTACATCCGGACATCGGCTTGCAGTTGGTCGACGTGTCCACGGGCGCGCACGCTCCCGTCTGCCGCTCCGACGCGAGTTCCGGGGGCAGCCAGTGGCGGCATTCGCGCTATGCCGTTGCCGAGGACTGGGAGCGCGCCAGGAAGGCGGCTGACAAGAGCCGTTCCCTGAGCTGGATGGAAATGGCTGCTGACACCGTGTACGGCCCGCAATGGACCCATCCGCACCCGTCGTTTTCGCGGGACGAGACGATGGCGGTGTTCGCGAGCGACCGATCCGGCTGCACGCAGGTCTACGTCGCCGAACTCCCGTAGTTGGCGCGCCCGCCGGCAGTCCGCTCGTCCATGACAAACAATCGCCGGAAATTGGCGGTCGTGATGGTCGCAGCCTCTTCGTAGCAAATCCCTCGGAGTCCCGCCAGGGAGCGGGCCGTCTCAACGACGAAGCGCGGCTCGTTGCGGCGGATCTTGCGATGCGGGGCCGGGGTCAAGTACGGAGAGTCCGTTTCGACGAGCAAGCGGTCAATCGGAACCCAGCGCGCGGTCGCTCGCAGGTCGCCCGATCTCGCGAAGGTCAGCACTCCCGAGAATGAAAGCATGAATCCCATGTCAAGGCACCTCGCGGCCTGCTCGGAACTCCCGGTGAAGCAATGCATGATGCCGCCCAGGCCAGTGCCCGCCCAATGCAGACTTAGCAGGTCCAAGGTGTCTTCCCAGGCGTCCCTGGTGTGGATCGAGATCGGCTTGCGGCGTCCGGCGGCGATTTCCATTTGCCGGACAAACGCCAGTTTCTGTCTCTCGCGCGGCGAGTTCGCGTAGTGGTAGTCGATTCCGATCTCCCCGACAGCAAGGACCTGAGGGTGCTGGCAGAGCGCGTCCAGCTTGGCGGCCGTGGCATCGTCGAACTTGAGCGCGTCGTGCGGGTGCACGCCGACGGTCGCGGCGATGTCCGGATGGTCTTCGGCGATGCGGATGGCGGCCTCCAGGTCGGGAGGGCCGTCTCCCGTGCCGATCGCCAGCATGAATGAAACCCCGGCGTTTCGCGCACGGGCGAGGACCTCGTCCCGGTCAGCATCGAAGACCGGCCCGTCCAAGTGGCAGTGCGAATCGACAATCATGCGGCGGCCGCCCCGGGAACGATCTATCCCAAGCGCGCCCCGACGGGCGTCTTGTCCGAGAACCCGGCAAGGAAAGGCTCGCCCCGGTCAAGCGATGCCGCCACGATCATGCCCTGGGAGAGCCTCCCCATCATCTTGCGAGGCTTGAGATTGGCAACGACGGCGACCCGCCGACCGATCAAGTCTGCCGGCCGATAGGTCTCGGCGATGCCAGCCAGGATCGAGCGCGGTTCGCGCTCGCCGATGTCCACCTGCATCTGCAGCAGCTTGCTGGACTTCGGCACGGCTTCGGCGCTCTTGATCACGCCGACGCGCATGTCGACGCGGAAGAATTCCCCGATTTCAATTTCCGGCGTGTCGATCTCGGTGGGCTCGGTGGCGGGAGCCTGGCCCATCAGGACGGCTTGCTGAGCCAGCGCCTCGTCCTCGAGCAGCTCCATGCGCTGGACCGCCTTGGCCACGTCGAGCCGCGGGTAGATGGCCTCCTGGGCGCCGACCGCGGTTCCTTGCTTGAGGCCGCCCCAGCCCAACTCGTCGAGCCGCTGGTCGGAGACCGCCCCGGTCTGCCCCAGCATCGTCCAGACCCTCTGGGCTCCGTCCGGAATGACCGGGGCCAACAGCACGCTGGCTATCCGCAGGGCCTCGGCCGCGTGATACAGGGTCGTCTCGAGTTGCTGCCTCGCACCGGGCTCGCCGGACTTGGCAAGCGCCCACGGCTTGTGCTCCACGATGTACTTGTCAATGCGGTTGAGCACTGCCCACACGGCCTCGAGGGCTCGTGAGAACGCATACACCTTGTAATGGCCGATCGCCCCGGCGATTGACAGGCGGGCGAGATCGGGCAGGCCGCCGTCGTCGCCCTCTCCCGGCTCGGGCACGTGCCCATCACAGTATCGCGAGAGCATCGACGCCGTGCGGCTTGCGATGTTGCCGATGCCGTTGGCCAGATCGGCGTTGTAGCGCTCGGACAGGGCCTCGTGCGAGAAGTTGCCGTCCTGTCCGAAGACAATCTCCCGCAAGAGGTAGTATCGCAGCCCGTCCGTGCCGACGACTTCCTTGATCGGCAGAGCCCGGACAATGTTCCCTTTCGTCTTCGACATTTTGCCGCCTTGGAAAATGAGCCAACCGTGCGCCCAGATCTGTTTGGGCAGCGGCAGCCCGGCGGCCATCAGGAAAGCCGGCCAGTACACCGAATGGAAACGAAGGATCTCCTTGCCGACCAAATGCACGTCGATCGGCCAGAGCCGCTCGTAGTGACTCTCGTCCGATTCTTCCTGACCGAAGCCGATCGCGCTGATGTAAGTCGTGAGCGCGTCGAACCAAACGTAGAACACGTGGTCGGGATCGTTCGGCAAGGAGATTCCCCAGCGCAAGCTTGATCGGCTGATCGACAGGTCCCTGAGGCCGGATCGCATGAACGAGAGCATCTCGTTCCGGCGCGAATCCGGCTGGACGAATTGCGGATTCGCTTCGTAGTGGTCGATCAGCTTCTGCTGGTAGTCCGAGAGGCGGAAGAAGTAGTTTTCCTCTGTGAGGTCGACGATCAGCGAGGGGTCCGCTCCCGCCGCTTCGTCCTCGGTCACGAAGGCCTCGTCGCCCACGTGGTACTTGCCGGTGAACTCTCCCTTGTAGATCTCGCCGTTCTCGAGGCACCGCTCGAAGATCTTGCGAACCGCCTTGGCGTGGCGGGGGTCGCTCGTGCGTTGGAAGAAGTCGTACTGCAGTCCGAGCGCGTCCCATTCGTCGCGAAACGCGGCCGAAACGCGATCGGTGAACTGCTTGGGCTCAAGACCGGCCTTGGTGGCCGAGCGCTCGACCTTCTGCCCGTGCTCGTCGGACCCGGTCGTCAGGAACGCTTCGTCACCGAGCATCTGCCGGATCCGCTTGATCGTGTCCGCCACGATCGTGGTGTAGGCATGGCCGATATGGGGGGCCGCGTTGACGTAGTAGATCGGCGTCGAGAGATAGAACCTTGGCATCGGATCAAGGGATTTTCCTAGTCTCGCACGGCTGCCGCGCAGCTGTGGTTGCCGTGTCGCACGGTACCGCGCCGGACTCAGGATTCTTCCGAACGCAGGAACTCTCGATTCGCTTCGTCCCAGACGCGCCTGAACGGCACCCCATGCTCGCGCGCCCGCCGCCGGCAATCTTCGTACTCGGGCGCGAACGTCATCGAATCGCCGCCTGACTGCGCCGCCTTCACCCTGACCGTCCCGTACGACGTGCTCACTTCTCGCCAGGTCCGTCGCAGGGCCCTCCTCCGTGCCGGGGTCTCACGGATGCCCATTGTGGACGTCTCGGCGAACATCAGCTCGGCGAGCGCGGCCCGGTCCTGCGGGGCGGCCAAGACCGTCATCGCGAAGCCCGGGCGATTCTTCTTCATCTGGACCGGTGCCAGTGTCACGTCCAGCGCCCCGGCTTCCAGCAGCCGCTCCAGCGCGTAACCCGCCATTTCGGGTGTCATGTCGTCGATGTTCGCCTCGAGCACCCAAATCTGCTCGGTCGGGGAATCCGCCTCTTCGGCCTCGCCGATGAGGACTCGGAGCAAGTTCGCCCGGTCGGGGAATTCGGCAGTGCCAGCGCCGTAGCCGCTCGCGGTGATGCGCATCGGTGGCGGAGGTCCGAAGCTCTCGCTCAAGGTGACCGCCAGCGCCGCGCCGGTAGGTGTGGTCAGTTCGGCGCGCGGGCCCTCCGAATAGGTGGGCACGCCTTCCACGAGCCGCGCAGTCGCTGGTGCCGGTACGGGGAGCGTCCCGTGAGCCGCTCGCACGGTCCCGCTTCCGAGATTGATCGGCGAGCACAGGACCTGCGAGACGCCGAGGGCATGCAGGCCCGCGCACGACCCGACAATGTCGGCAATGGAATCCATGGCGCCGACTTCGTGGAAGTGGACCCGTTCGACAGGGACGTCGTGGGCCAGGGCCTCGACTTCACCCAGGCGGCGGAAGGTCCGCACGCTAGCCAGTCGAACGTCTTGGTCGAGGTCGGAGCCGTCGAGCATCCGCTCGATGGTCGAGAGGGAGCGGTGCGAGTGGTCGCGGGCCGTCTCGACGTGCACCTTGGTCGCCGCCAAGCCTCCGCGCTTGACGCGTTCGGCGCGGACCGAAAGGCCATCCAGGTGCAGCTTGGCCAGTTCGTTCCGCAGGGTATCCAGGTCCAAGCCGGCGTCGACAAGCGCTCCCAGCAGCATGTCGCCGGCAATCCCGGAAAAGCAGTCCAGGTAGCAGAGTTTCACGGGAGGCGCGCTCGGCGGGCGAATCCCCGCGACGGCGCTCATGCTATCACACGGCGCTCGGCGCCGGCTTTGCCGGCCCCTTGCCTGGCACGCGCTCCCCGGCCAATTCCAGGAACGCCTGCGACGCCTGCGACAGGGATCTGCCAGCAGGATAGACCAGGCGGATCGTTCTTTCCATACCCAGTTCCCGGACAGTGACCTCCCTGAGGGCTCCGGTTTCGAGCTGCTGTTCGACGCACATTTTCGGCAGGAAGGCGACGCCGAGGTTCTTCTGCACCAAGCGCCGGATCGTCTCGATTGTCGGCATCTCAATGGGCATGTTGAGCGGCACTTCGTGGCGGCGAAACGTCTCGATGACCCGGGCGCGGTACGGCGAGACCACATTGTGGGCGATGAACGTTTCCCCGCCGAGTTCCTCAATGCCGACCACGACCCGGCCCGCCAGCCTGTGCTCCGGTGAAACCACGAAGCTCAGGCGGTCATGATAGAGGCGGTAGATCTGCAGCTTGGGGTCGCCGGGGTCGTAACTGATCGCTCCCAGTTCCAGCGACCCGTCGAGTACGGCGTCGGGAATCCTGCTCGACAGGCTGCGTCGCAGCTCGACCTGGATCCCGGGATGGCGAATGCGGAAGTCCTCGACGTGTCCCAGCAGGTACAGCGCGGTCGATTCGTTTGCCCCGATCGTCAGCTTGCCGGCGCGCAATTCGCGCAGGTCCGAGAGGGCGACACGCATCTTGCGGTCCAACGCCAGGAACTGCTTGGCGTATCCGGATACTTCGCGACCTGCGTCCGTCAAGCGCAACGCCCTCGACGAGCGGTCGATCAAGCGGGTACCGAGATCCGCCTCCAAGCGTTTCAGGGCGAGCGAGATCGCGGGCTGGGAACGGAAGAGCTTCTGGCCGGCGCGCGAGAAGCTGCCTTCATCCGCCACCGTCTGGAACATGCGCAGCAAGGCAAGATCCATATGCAGCGATTATCACATATCGAAGAATAATAAATTTGCCTTATTCGCTGCGCTGCGTTCTACTAAGTTCTGGAGCTTCGATCCGATGTCCCAACAGGTGCATATCTTCGACACGACCCTGCGCGACGGCGAGCAGTCGCCAGGCTGCAGCATGACGACTCCCGAGAAGCTGCGGGTGGCCAGGGAACTTGTCGAGATGGGAGTCGACGTGATAGAGGCCGGCTTTCCGATCGCCTCGGAAGGTGATTTCGACGCGGTGCGTGCGGTGTGCCGGGAGTACCCGGGAGCCTACATTGCGGCGCTGGCCAGGGCTGTTCCGCTCGATATCGAGCGGGCCGCGGCGTCGCTGGACGGACACCTGCGGCCCCGCATCCACTGTTTCATCGCCACCAGCGAGATCCACCTGAAGTACAAGTTCGGCAAGAGCCAGGAGGAGGTTCTCGAAGAAGCGGTGCGGGCCGTCGAGCTGGCGAAACGCTATGTCGACGATATCGAGTTTTCCGCGGAGGACGCAACGCGCACGGAGATGGGCTATCTGTGCCGGATCTGCGAGGCGACGGTCGATGCGGGGGCCACGGTCGTCAACATCCCCGACACGGTCGGATTCATGACCCCGGACGATTACGCCGAGAAGATCGCGCGCGTCGCGGAGGCGGTGGACGGCCGGGCCGAGGTGAGCGTCCACACCCACGACGATCTCGGCTTGGCGGTGGCGAACGCGATCGCCGCCTTGTACGCCGGGGCCCGCCAGATCGAATGCGCTCTCAACGGCATCGGCGAGCGGGCCGGGAATTGCTCGCTGGAGGAGGTGGTCGCGATCATGAAGGTCCGGGGCGACCGCGTCCCATTCCATTGCGCGATCGATGCGGGGCGGCTCTATGGAGCCAGCCGGACGCTGACCGAATGCATCAGCTTCGGGCCGCAACCCAACAAGGCGATTGTCGGCCGCAACGCGTTTGCCCACGAAGCCGGAATCCATCAAGACGGATTCCTCAAGCACCATTCGACGTACGAGATCATGACGCCGGAGTCGGTTGGCGTACCCTCTTCGCAGCTGATTCTCGGCAAGCACAGCGGGCGCCATGCGCTGCACCAGCGGGTCGCGGACCTCGGTTACGGGAACCTGGACCGCGAGCAGACGCGGGTGGTGTACGAGGCCTTCACGCGGCTTGCCGATACCCGCAAGGGCTTGACTGATGCCGACATCGCCGACTTGCTCGAGGAGCTGGGTTTCCGGCGTGCCGCGGAAGTGGTGGTGGCCCGCGTCTGAAGCCGGGCTCTGCTCCGTGGTTGCCCGCTTGTATCTGTAACCCGCTCACAGATCGGGCCGTCTCTATATTTTCAGCACCGCAAGGCCTAATATGGCCAGTCGATGGACGTATGTATAGGGGCCCCGCTTTGTTGGCGTGGTATTGCTGGGCTGGAGGTTTCATGGCTCCCCTTTTCTCTAGATTCTTGGCCCTCTCGCTAAGTGCTTTCTTGTTCGTGCCGTCCGTGCAGGCGTTGCAGGCGTCGATCCAGATCCGCGTGTTGGCGGGCGAGGGCGGGATCAACAACATCAACAACAACGTTGCGATCGAGCCGGTGATCGAGGTCGTCGACGCCGAAGGCAAACCGATCGAGAAGGCGACTGTGACCCTCCGCGCGCCGGCCGAGGGACCCAGCGTGACCTTCTTCGGCGCGTCGAGGGTGGCAACGGTGACGACAGACGACCAGGGTCGCGTGCGGGTAACCGGTGTCCTCCCGAACACGCACGTCGGCACCTTCCAGATCGAAGTCGAAGCCGAGTACAACAATATGTCGGCCACGGCCATCATCACGCAGTCGAATGCAGTGGCGCCGGGCCAGCCGAAACCCAAGCGGCGTGGCATTGGCTGGCGGATGGTCGCAGCGATTGGCGCCGCGGCCACGGTAGGCATTGTCACGGCGGCATTGCGAGGCGAGACTGAAGCGGCGTCGCCGACATCAATCCGGATCGGGTCCGTTTCCGTGGGGGCGCCCCGTTGAGAACGGGACCGCCAGACCATACACGATTGCCAGGACCAACTACGAAAGAAAAGCCATGAAGACGTTCTCATTTGCGATCGCAACCCTGATCCTCGGAGCGGTTTCGGCAGTGCCGCTAGGCGCGCAGCTGTCCGTCACGGTCGAAGACGTGAACGATCCGTCGACCGTTGGCGACACGGTGACGCTTGAGGCCGACGCCATCGGTGACCGGGTCGGCAAACGCTTGAGGCTGCAGTTCGACCCGGGCACGGGTTCCAGCATCTCGCTGAAGGCAGTTGACATCTTGGGGTCCAACGAGTTTTCGCGCGAGATCGAGGCCACTTCGTTGCCTATTTCAATCAGCGGTGATTTCGTGTACGACGTGCTGGTGTTCTACACCCCGAGGACCGCAGGGCCAGCGAGCGGAGTGCTCCAGGTGACGGTGGAAATCGATGGATCCGAACTCGCTCCCCAAGATACCGTGTTCACGTTCAACTTGGTCGGCAAGGTCCCAGTATATTCCCTGAGTTACATGCTGCCAGGGGAGGCTGAGCTCAGCTTGCCCGTGGGTTCGGGCGTGGATTTTGGGCACCGCCCGACCGGCGCGGCTGCCGAGGCAACGTTGGTCCTCCGTAACAGCGGGAGCCGGTACGGTACGGTAAGCAGCTGGGCGCTGACGGGCGAGTCGGCATTCAGGCTGGTCAGCCCTCCGCGTTTCCCCTTGCGGCTAGAACCGGGGCAAGACGTGGCCATCCAGCTCGGCTTCAGTCCGGCGGGAACCCGCACCTATCGCGGGGAACTGACATTCAGTTGGGACGGGACCTCACGGAGCGTGCCGCTCACCGGTATTGGCGGGGACCTGTTGAGCTACAGATTCGCGAGGTTCCTCAACGGGGCGGTGGCGGGGCCGCCGGCAAGCGTGAAATCAGGGACGCAGATTGTCTTCGGCGCTCGCGCCACCACGGTCCACGTGATCGGCCGGAACATTCGCCAAAGCGCGCAGTTCATCGAATCGGCGAGAGTATCCGGTCCGTTCATCGCGACAACCACGCCCGCGCTGCCGGCGAGCCTGGCACCCCAGGAGGAACTGGTTGTCGCGCTTGAGCCCGCGCCTTCTGCTCGCGTTGGCGACACCGGCACTTTGGTGATCGGCAACGCAATGTTCCCGTTGTTGCTCGATCTGCCCGAGCTGCCTGCAGTGCAGTTCTCGAGGTCCGGCGGAACCGTGAGGGGCAACCAGGTAGTTCCGCTGGGGCTGAGCCTGGCGAGACCGTATTCCGTCGACATCGCCGGAGTTCTGGACTTGGCATTCGAGTCGGCAGAATTCCATGGCGAGTCGGGCGTGGTCTGGCCAGCAGGCGGGCGGCAAACCAGTTTCACGATCCCTGCTGGCCAAACGGCGGCAGTCTTCAGTGCAGGCGCCAACGAGATTGAATTCCAGACCGGAAGAACTGCTGGCGAGATTGCTGTAACGGCGCGCTTCGTCGCTGAGGCACTGGGCATTGACATCACGCCCGCCCAAGTGCCGGAGGTGCGTTTCGGCGTCGAGATACCCGCGTTGCCGGAGGTGACGTTCTCGCAAGCGGGCGGCACGGTCCGGGGCAACCGGGAGGTTGCGCTGGGACTGAGCATCGCGAGCGCGTATCCAGACGACATCAGGGGGACCCTGGACCTGGCCTTCGAGTCGGCCGAGTTTCAGGGCGACTCCGGCGTGGTGTGGGTGACCGGGACGCGACAGGCGAGTTTCAGGATACCGGCCGGCCAGACGGCGGCTGTGTTCAGTGGCGGCGGCACTGAGATCGAGTTTCAGACCGGGCACACGGCGGGGGACATCGTCGTGGCGGCGCGCTTCTTCGCCGAGCCCTCGAGCATCGATCTCACGCCTGCCGACGCGCCAGAGGTACGATTCAGCGTCGAGATCGCCGGATTGCCGGAGGTGACGTTCTCGCAAGCGGGCGGCACGGTCCGGGGCAATCAGGAGGTTGCGCTGGGACTGAGCATCGCGAGCGCGTATCCGGACGACATCAGGGGGACCCTGGACCTGGCCTTCGAGTCGGCCGAATTTCAGGGCGACTCCGGCGTGGTGTGGGCGACCGGGACGCGGCAGGCGAGTTTCAGGATACCGGCCGGCCAGACGGCGGCTGTGTTCAGTGGCGGCGGCACTGAGATCGAGTTTCAGACCGGGCGCACGGCGGGGGACATCGTCGTCACGGCGCGCTTCTTCGCCGAGCCCTCGAGCGTCGATCTCACGCCTGCCGACGCGCCGGAGGTACGATTCAGCGTCGAGATCGCCGGATTGCCGGAGGTGACGTTCTCGCAAGCGGGCGGCACGGTCCGGGGCAATCAGGAGGTTGCGCTGGGACTGAGCATTGCGAGCGCGTATCCGGACGACATCAGGGGGACCCTGGACCTGGCCTTCGAATCGGCTGAATTTCAGGGCGACTCTGGCGTGGTGTGGGCGACCGGGACGCGGCAGGCGAGTTTCAGGATACCGGCCGGCCAGACGGCGGCTGTGTTCAGTGGCGGCGGCACTGAGATCGAGTTTCAGACCGGGCGCACGGCGGGGGACATCGTCGTAACGGCGCGCTTCTTCGCCGAGCCCTCGAGCATCGATCTCACGCCCGCCGACGCGCCGGAGGTACGTTTCAATGTCGAGATCACCGCCTTGCCGGAGGTGATCTTCTCGCAGTCTGGTGGAACGATTGGGGCCAACCAGGAAGTCTCGCTCGGACTGAGCTTGGCGAGCGCCTATCCGGATGACCTTGAGGGCACTCTGGCACTGGCGTTCGCGGGGACGGACTTCCGGGGCGACTCGGGGGCGGTCTGGTCGACAGGGTCGCGCCAGGCCAGCTTCACGATCGCCGCCGGAGAGAGGGTCGCCGTCTTCACCGGCGGTGCCGAGGAGATCGAGTTCCAGTCGGGCAGGGCGGCCGGGGAGATCGTCATCACAGCGCGTTTCAACGCGTTGCCCCTGGGCATCGACGTCACCCCCGAAGAGGCGCCGGGGGTGCAGTTCAGCGTCGAAATTGCAGCCTTGCCGGAGGTGATCTTCTCGCAGTCCGGCGGGACGGTGAACTCCGCGGATCAAGTCACTTTGAGCGTCAGCCTGTCCGAGCCGTACCCCGGCGATGTTGTTGGATTCCTGGAGTTGCGTTTCGAGACGCGGGTTATCGTCACCGATCCCGCGATCCAGTGGGTCACTGGCGGCCGCCAGGCAGCCTTCCAGATCCCGGCCGGGCAGACGCGGGTGGTGTTTGTCGGTTCCGGGACGGACAACACATTCCAGACCGGCACTGTCGCCGGAGATATCCAGATGACAGCGCAGTTCTACGCGGTCCCGGACATCGAAGCGATTTCGAACATTACACAAGCGGTCAATGTAGCTACCGACATCACTCCGGATGCGCCCCTAGGCTTGCGTTTCAGTGTGATGGAGGCGGCTCCCATGCTGCACCGGATCACCCTTGGCAACACGGCCTCGGGACGGTTCACGATGCAGATAACCGGTCACGCGACAACCCGGTCTGTCGATTCGATGGCCTTCACCTTAACGGGCCGCCCCGGGTCGTTCTTGCGCACTCCTGACCTGCAAGCCGAGGTGGCGCAGAGCTTCGAGACCTATTACGCAGGGAACCAGTCGAATGCCTTCGGAAGCCAGTTCACCGCGACCGTAGAGTTCCTGATGGACGAGGGAGTGTTCGAGGACCTGGCGTCACTGGCAGTTACCGCGACGAACGGCATGGGCACCTCGAATTCCGTTTCGGTTCAGCTGGGCAACTAGCCGGGGCGCGCTCGGAGACCTGTCGGGAACGCAGCCGTCCTGCAAGGAGCCTGTGGTAGCCGAGCCCCTCAGCAAGCCCGTTACGCGATTCGCCCCCAGCCCTACCGGTTACCTGCACCTGGGCCACGTGGCCCACATGCTCTACGTGTGGGGTGTCGCGGCCCTGGCCCGGGGCAGCGTCCTATTGCGCATCGAGGACCATGACCGGCAACGGTGCAGGCTGGAGTACGAAGCCGCGCTGCTCGAGGACATGCAGTGGCTGGAGTTTCGCCCGGCGAACACACTCTCTGCCGAAGGAAGCGACTACCGCCAGAGCGACTGTGGTAGCGTCTACCAGGCGATGCTGCGCAACCTTTCGCGGGAGCATCACGTTTATCGCTGTCGATGCAGCCGCAAGGACCTCGCCGGCGACGCCCCGCCGGGCCACAATGGAGAACGGGCTTATTCGGGGCGGTGCCGGACGGCAGGCCACGCTGCCACGCAGCCTCACGGCATTCGCATCGCCTGGGATCCCTCCGCGGCCCCGGAATCATTCCATGACGCGCTGCTCGGCGCCCAGTGCCAGCGACCCGAGCGGCAGTGCGGCGACCTTCTGTTGCGGGACAGGGTCGGCAACTGGACGTACCAGTTCGCGGTCACCGCAGACGACTTCCGGCACGGCGTGAACCTGGTCGTCCGCGGCAGCGACCTACTCGGTTCGACCGGCCGCCAGATTCGTCTCGCCCGCATGATGGGGCGCGCCAACCGTCCTGTCTTTGTCCATCACCCATTGGTGCGCTCCGCTGGTGGCGAGAAGCTGAGCAAGCGGCGGCGACCGGAGGCCGTTCGAGTACTAAGAGAGGCTGGAATGGCGCCTCAAGCCGTGCTTGGGCTGGCCGCCCGGGCCATCGGCTTGGCCTCAACCGCCCGGGAGATCGCTGCCGTCGACGCGGCTCAACTTGTCAGCAGACGGCATCCCGGCATCTTGCGATCCCTGTAGTCAGGATTTCGGAACGCTTGGCGGTGCTTGAGCGGATTGCCTCCTGGGGCGCCCCCTGCTTGGCACTCTCAGCGAGACCGGCGCGCAGTGCTCGATCAGTCTCCAGACGCTGTCGGAACCGATGCGTTCCGCAAGCGTTTCGGGGTCTGAAGGAGCGACGCCCATCTCCTGGAATCCAGATCGTTCGCGGGCAAGCGCGGAACGCGTTCCTTCCAGCGGCCAACTCGTCGTGGCGATCAGTCCCTTTTCGTGGTTGTACCGGCTCCTGATGATCCCGCCGACTGTGTCGGCCACCCATTCTGTCCGGCGGTGCGACCCAAGCGAATCGAGCAGCAGCACGTCGACTTGCGCGATCCGTGCGCTGATCTCGGCGGCATGAGCGGACGCGTCCGCTTCCGTATCGTGGCGGCTGCGCAGGGCCTGCAGCAACTCCTGGTAATCGCAAAAGAAGCAGCTCAACCCCCGATCGGAGAGGGCTTTCAGTGCAGCCGCGGCGAGATGGGTCATCTCTGCGGGCGATCCGCCATGGAAGAGCAGTCCCTTTTGCGCGCAGACCGGAAACTCGGTGGCGAAATTCTGGGCAATCCGCAGCGCGGCGATCAGCGTGTTGTAGGTCGCGCGATCCTCCTTCGCACTGCCTGCGCTGAAGTTGTCGAATGTGGCCGTTCGAAACCTCGGCGGCAGGCCTAGGGTCGCGTACGGAGATTCCCGCGCGTCTCGCTGAAAGCACTCACAGCGCGTAGCGACCGGTCCCTCCGGGGACTCCACGGTGATCCAGGTTGTGCCGTCGCACTTCGGGCATTCCAAGTCCGCCGCCATTGCCTGACCGTCCTGACCAATCTATCCTATTCGATCACGGCAAGCGTGGCCCCCGCCGGCGCGGCGTCGCCTGGCTTCACCTGCAGCCCAGAGACAATTCCGTCGCGCGGCGCCCGCAGCTGGTTCTGCATCTTCATAGCCTCGACAATGACGAGGCTCTGGCCCTGCTCGACGCGGTCTCCGTTTGCAACGTGCACTGCCAGCACCTTGCCCGGCATGGGCATTTGCACCTCGCCGGATCCGCTCGCAGCCGACACGTTCTTTCGGCGCGACAATTGCCGCGGGTCTTGAACCTCGATCAGGTGACGCGACCCACCGACCCAGGCTTCCATCAGCCCGTCGTTCGATCGAGTGATGCGCACCGCGTGCTGGCGGCCGTCAAGCAGCACCGAAAAGCGGCCCGACCCGAGGTTGCAGACCTCGGCCTGTGCTTCGCGACCGTCCACAACGACGGACGTGCCGTCGGTCTGAAGATCCCGGGCGATCCCGTCGAAAAGCAGCTCGATTCGCTTCAACGGTTGCCTCCGTCAACGAAAGGCGTCCAAGTCCGCCCGCGGGTCTTCCACCGAGACGGGACGGGGGCCGGCCCCCTCCCTTGATCGCCCCGTCCTCGCGATGCTTCGACTGCAGCGAGCATCGCGGCCAGCTTCTCTCCGGAGGACGGCGCGGCGGCTTCCCTGGCGTCCGGCCCCAGACCGCGTCCCAGGAAGCCGGTGTCAATCTCGCCCGCTTGGAACCGGGAATCTTCCAGCAGTTCGCGGAAGAAGCCCAGCGTCGTGGCGATACCTCCGACCACGGTTTCTCGAAGGGCCTGCCGGAGCTTCGAGATCGCTTCGTCCCGGGTCGGTGCCCAGGCGCACAGCTTCGCGATCAACGGGTCGTACTCCACGGGGACTGTCCAACCTTGCTCAGCGCCGGAATCGACACGGATTCCGGGACCTTCCGGCCACGCCAGGCGGTTGATGCGGCCGGGCGACGGCAAGAAGTCGGCCTCGGGATCCTCGGCGTAGATCCGGCATTGCATGGCGTGTCCTCGGAATGTCACAGTGCCGGGCGGATACCGTAGTGGAAATCCCGCGGCGATCCGGATCTGTTCCCTGACCAAGTCGATTCCGGTAACCAGTTCCGTCACCGGATGCTCGACTTGCAGGCGGGTGTTCATTTCGAGGAAGTAGAAGCGGCTCGCGGAATCGACGAGGAACTCGACCGTTCCGGCGTTGGTATAGCCCGTCGCGCGAGCGGCCGCGATGGCGGCTTCGCAGAGGGCCGCGCGCACCTCCGGGCGCGTCTCGACGAACGGCGACGGCGTTTCCTCCAGAACCTTCTGGTGGCGTCGCTGCAAGCTGCACTCGCGCTCCCCGAGATGCGCGATGGTGCCGACCTCGTCGGCCAGGATCTGGACTTCGACATGCCGGGGCCTCACGATTGCCTTTTCCACGTACACCTCGTCGCTCCCGAAGGCGCGCTGTGCTTCGCCCTGGGCCTCGGTCCAGGCGGAGGGGAGCGCTTCCGGGCGTTCCACCAAGCGCATTCCCTTGCCGCCTCCGCCGGCAGCGGCCTTGAGCATGACCGGATATCCGGTTTCGCGAGCAATCGATGCTGCCGCGGTCGCGTCGCTCACTGCAGTGGGGGAGCCGGGCACGACAGGGATGTTTGCCGCCGCCATGATCTCCCGCGCCCGGGTCTTGACACCCATCGAACGGATCGCCGCGGCCGTAGGACCGATCAACTTGACACCCGCGCGAGCGCACGCATCGGCGAAATCGGCGTTCTCGCTGAGGAATCCATACCCAGGGTGCACGGCATCGGCATGGGCTTGCGCCGCCGCGTCAAGAATTCGGTCAATATCCAGGTAGCTTTCCGTTGGGGAAGCCGGACCGATGGCGTAGGCCTCGTCGGACAACTGGACGTGCTTCGAGCCTCGGTCGGGCTCCGAGTACACGGCGGCCACAGGAATGCCCATCTCGCGGCAAGTGCGGATCACGCGAACGGCGATCTCTCCGCGGTTCGCCACCAGGATTTTGCGGAACACGAGGCGACCCGAGATTGTATCAACGCTGTCCGGCATGCCGCAGGTCCGGGACATCGACCCCGGAGGCGGGACGCCTGATGGCTTGGATTCGGAAGGAAGCGGCAGGGCCGGAATCCCGGAAACGGGAATCGCGCCACCCCTGCCCCCTACCAGTTCTTCGAGCTCGCCGTCGGAACCAACGCCTACACGATTGCCGGCCGGTATCACCAGGCGGCATACGACTCGATCAAGCCCTGGTCGAGATCTGCACGACAGCGACCGATTCCTGGACCCACGGTACGGCATCGCCCCACGGGCCTTCCCATGCCGAGGCCGGTACGTTCCTGCGTCGAGGACGGGTCGAGCTGGTGGGCGGCCCTATCGCGCTCTCTGAGCCGATCAATTGAGGTACAGGAACGAATTCAGATTGAACAATGCGAGGGCGAATTCCCGCAGGCTGTTCTGTTCTAGGAACGACTGCGCAATGCGGATTTCGTCCTTCGTCGCCGGCCGGGCTGCCGATAGCGCGAAGGCGCGTCCCGCAAGATGCTCCGGATCGTTTCCGGTTTCCCGGCCGAGCCGCTCGGCGAAGCGTTCAGCGAGCTCGTTCGCGATCTTCCCGTTGAGCAGCTCGAGTGACTGCGGGGCGTGGGTGCTCGCTTCCCGGCGCCCGCAGCTGGTCAGCAGCGCGGGCTGGTCGAAGACCTCCATGAACGGAAGGCGCAGGTTTCGCTTGGCGATCAGGTAGATCGAACGCCGGCGATGCTCGAAGGGGTTTGCCGGAACGCGCCACTGGGTTGGGTCGTACAGCAGGTCCACGAGCGCCTCCTCCACTGGCAGCATGACGCTCTTGCCGCCGTAGGCGAGATTGAGATCTCCGGCAACGGACAGCATCGCGTCTCTCACCTCCTCCGCAGTCAGCCGGCGTCGCGGGCCCCGCCAGAGCAGCTGGTTGTTTGCATCGCGCTGCATGCCAGCTGCTTTGCCTTCTGGGTTCGACGAGGCCTGGCGGTAGGCGCTGCTGGTCAGGATCATGCGGTGGATTCGCTTCGGTCTCCAGTCCCCGGCAATCAACTCGTTAGCCAGGAAGTCCAGCAAGCCCGGATGGCTGGGCCGGCTGCCCATAAAGCCGAAGTCGTTCGGCGTGTCCACGATTCCGCGGCCGAAATAGCCTTGCCACAGGCGGTTCACAAACACCCTCGCCGTCAGCGGGTGAGATGGGTCGGTGATCCAATCCGCGAGACGGGACCTTGGATCGACCACGTCGGGCGGCAGTGTCGGGGCGTCCGCGCGAAGCAGTACCCCGAGCGGCCGGGGGTCGACCGGTTGCGTGGGCTTGGTGTGGTCCCCCCGAGCGAGCAAATGCACCCGCCCGGGGCTGTCCAGATCGTTAGAGACTGTAGCCAGCGTGGCCGGCGGTGCGGGTAGTTCGGCCTCCAGATGATCGTGCTCCGCTTGCAGGCGGCTCCGTTCAGCCCCGGCGGCAAGCTTGATTTCCGCTCGTAGCGATTTCATCTTGCCCGCGATCTGTTTCGTCTTCTCGCGCCATTCGTCGACGGACTCGTTACCGTCCAGTGCCACATTGGACTCACGGGATTGGCCGAAGTACGCTTGGAGACGGTAGTAGTCAACCTGACGGATCGGATCGAACATGTGGTCGTGGCAACGGGCGCAACCAACGGTGAGCCCGAGGAACGCCGCACCGATAATGTCGGTGCGCTCTGTCAGCACCTCGTTGCGGCTCGAGGCCACCTCCTGGTTGCCCGCGTTGCGGCGCACGGGTCCGAGGCGGTGGAATCCGGCCGCGACGAGCAAAGCACGGTTCGTTTCCGATTCCAGGTCGCTGCCCGCCTGCTCGTCTCCGGCGAGTTGCTCGCGAATGAAGAGGTTGTACGGCTTGTCCTGGTTGAACGCGTCGATCACGTAGTCCCGATACCGCCACAGGCCGGGCAGATAACGGTCGTACTCGAATCCCTCCGTTTCGGCGTATCTCACCACGTCCAGCCAGCGCTGGGCTGCTCGCTCGCCGAACCGCGGGCTCGACAGAAGCCGTTCCACCAATCGCTCCCACGCGCCCGGCGCCTGGTCTGAAATGAACGCCGCGACTTCTTCGGGAGTCGGCGGCAACCCTGTGACATCGAAATAGGCGCGTCGAACCAGTGTGGCCCGGCCTGCTTCCGGCGCGGGTGGAATGCCCTCGTTTCGGAGCCGATTCAGGATGAAGGCGTCAACCGGTGAGCGGACCCAGTCCGACTCGATCGCGGGAGGCGCGGCGTCGGACCGCGGCTGGAATGCCCAGTAGGCTCGCTCACGCTCGCTATACTCCGCCGCTCCCAGGCAGGCGCAAAGCAAGACCAGAAGAACGATCGAGCGATGGAGTCGGCGGGCCACCAGAGTTGCCGATTCGATTGTAGCCAAGACACCGTTGCCCGAGCGCAAGATCCGTTTGGCTGCCCGGGCCGAACGTCAGCGTCGATTGGCCAGCCAGCCGCCACGGGTGGCTGACGAAACGGACTTCGCGAATCAAGCAGGGACTTCCAGGAATCTCCGTAGCGTGCCCGTGAGCCCGCTCGATTGAATCGTATCGGTCCAATCCTTGGCGGCGGGCGCCGGCTATCGGCATGATGTCCTTTCCTGACACACCGGAAAGCTGCAAGTGTCCGCACCAGGGCCATCCAAAAGGGGAATTCGGCGTCGGCGGCGTCGCTGGCCGGGTAGCTAGGAGGCGATGGCCTTGGCCTTGCCCGAGCCGATCAAGGTGCTAATCCATCGTGTCGTGTCATAGTTCGCGAGGGCGATCTTCACGCTGATTGTCAAGGGTGTTGAGAGCAGCATCCCGACACCACCCAGCAGCCATCCCCAAAACACCAGGGACATCACCACGACCAAGGGAGAGAGGCCGACGCCGTCCCCCATTGTCTTGGGTTCGAGGATACTGCCGATGCACACGTTGATCGCGAGATAGCCAATTGCGACAACCGCGGCGGAGCCGGGACCCAACTGGACGAGCGCCATGAGCACTGCGGGAGCCGCCGCGACAAACGAGCCGATATTCGGGATGTAGTTGAACAGGAATGCCAGCATGCCCCAAAAAACCGGATAGTCGACACCCATGAACCAGACCCAGAATCCGGCCGAGAGGCCGGTCAACAGACTCGTTGCCGTCTTGATTACAAGGTACTTCTGGACGGACGACGCAAACGTCCGAAAGCCGTCCAAAGTCTTTTCGGCCGGTCCAATGGCGGCGGTCACTTTGGCTGGGAGGGAGAAGGCTTCCCCAAGGAGGAAGGCGACCATCACGACGGCCAGGAACACCTTGGTGACCCCGCTGCCGAACAGCGCCAGCGTCGCTCCGGCGAACCCTAGCGCGGACCGCGGGTCCAAAGCAGGCAGCAAGTCGCCCCAAGAATCGCCGAGGCCGAACCGAACCAGGACATCTTCTACCCACGCCTGCAGCGGTTTCGTCTGCGCCAATAACTGGGCTTCGTACGACGGCAGATTCCTGTTGAATTCCTGCATCGAATTGAACGTGACAGTGCCGATCAGGGCAAAGAATCCCAGGACGCTTCCGAGGACGATCAACAGGGCCAGGACCTTGGGGACACGATGCCGATGAAGCCAGAACACGCTCGGTCCGGTGAGGGTGGCCAGAAAGACCGCGAGCAGGAAGGGCACGACGATGTCAGCCGCGACTTTCATGCCCGCGAGCACGATCACGAGAGCTGCAAGCACGAGAATCGCCGAGCCCGGGCCTGCCGGCGCTGCAAGCTTGGGATTCCGGTATTCCGTACCTGTGGGGGGATTCGCCACGTGTGTTCCGTGCCTTTCTCAGCATAGCGCCGACGTCACGCCCGACAGCGGGCCGCCTGCTTCGGCTACACTGACTAATCCGCCTGGGAGGGCTCCAACTAAATGGAATCGTCGAAGAAGTCCTTTTTTGGACCTTGGATCATCGCTTGTTGCTTCCTTACATTCGGCCTGTCGACCGGCTTCCCCTACTACAACATCGCGTTCTTCTTCGATTACTTCCGGGATGGCCACTCGTGGACGCAGGTCTTGGTGACGACCGGGGCGCCGATCGCGGTGCTGCTGACGATCTGGATCGGCCCGGTGATCGTGCCGAGGGTCTCACCGAGGAAGCTGATCCTGATTGGAACGTTCCTTACATTCCTGTCATTCCAGTGGTTCGGCCGGCTCAGTGGCAACGAGTACGAGTACTATGCGGCGTGGTGCCTGTACATGGTCGGCTATTTTCTTTCGGGGCCCATTCCGCACCAGATCATCATCTCGAACTGGTACAAGCGCCGCCGGGGCATGGCGATGGGCATCACCTACGTCGGCGTGGCCGTCGTCGGTGCCCTCTGCAATAGACTCGCGCCGTACCTGACGAAAATCTCCCCGGACTACACTGATGCGCTGCAGAGCCTGAGCTTCCTGATGGTCATCGTATGGCCGTTGGCGCTCTTCGTGATCCGTGACAGGCCCGAAGACATGGGGCAGTTGCCGGACGGCGCTGAGAGCGCAGCAGAGATCGAGGCGGAAAAACCAGCCGATCTGCCGCTGGAACGAGAACAGAAGTCGTTTGGCGAACTCGGCCGGATCAAGGCGTTCTGGCTGCTGCTGTTCGGCAGCGCGTTCTCGATCGGGTCGATCGCGGCGGTGAATTTCCTGATGAAGTTTGTCTTTGAAGAGCAAGGCTTCACCGAGCAGGCGGCGCGCGACCGGATCTGGGCGGATGCCTCGGCCACTTACCTCATGTCGAGCATCATGGGGCGGCTCATGGCGGGGTGGCTCGCGGATCACTTGCCGCGGAAGTACGTGATGCTCGCCACCTACGCAATCGTTGCAATGGCTATACCGCTGCTGTTCATGGTCACTCCGGCCCAGCCGAATATGGTGTACCTGTTCGCCATCGTGTTTGGATTCGCGATGGGTGCTGACTATATGCTGATCCCGCTGATGGCTGCGGACCAGTTCGGTCTGCGCTCGCTGGGAAAGGCCATGTCCGCGATCTTGCCGAGCGACACGATCCTGCAGTTCTGGACTCCGCGCCTGATTGCGGACCTGGCCGCCCGGATCGCCGGCTACGGCCAGGCGCTGTGGGCCGTGTTCGGACTGGCCGCCCTCGGGGCCGTGGCAATCGCGTTGCTCCCGCGCAACCCCAAGGAGTAGCCGTTGGCTGGACCGGGTGCTGGTGACGCGCAAGGCAGCCCGGACAACGCGTGTCGTAGGACACGGGAGGCAGCCGCAGGCGCCTAGACCCAACTTCCACGGTACAAGAATGGGCCGTGCAGTAGGTTGCGACGGATTTTCGTTGACTAGAAGTCGTTGTCATGGAATGGGTTAGACCTCCGAAACACTGAAGATTCCCCGCTTCTCCGACGGCTTTCCGCTTGGTTTCAAACCTGCTCCTGGTGACTAGGTTCCGACTGGGCGGCCCGGTCCGGTTCCAGGGGCGGGGCCGCGTGCGGCTGGATTCCCAGCAATGCGAACGCCCGCTCCTGGTGCGGCTCGAGTGCGCTCAGCACCGGCACGCGGTGCTCCGGTGCCGCCTCCAGCCGCAGCTCCATCGCCGCCAGCGACGACAGGCTCCCCAGCAGATCCGGAAAGCTCTGCAGCGGCAGGTCCCCCTGCTGGGTCCGCCGCGTGCGATCCTTCGCCTTGGCTTCCTCCGACCGCTGCCGCGGGCTGACCGGACCTCCGGCCAGATCCGGGTGGAGGGCCTGGGCGTCGATACACAGGGCTGGAAGCATCGCGGCGGCGCGGGCTCGCGCGCCAATCTCAATGGTGACAGTTCGCTGAGAGGACGCGGCGGCCGCCCGCTGCCGGCAGGCGTTCCGCACTCGCTCCGTGCAGCCCGGGCGAACTGCCTGCAGCACGCCGCAACCGCCCGAGGCCCTGGCCGGACGGGGGTCGGTACCATAATGAGCCATGGGAATGCAGCAGGCAGGGACCGGGTCCGATGAACGTCCGCAGCGGGTGACGGCCGGGAGCCGCGCCATGGCGGCGGCCAGCCTCTGCCTGGTCCTGGCGGCGGCGGGCGGCGCCGTGCAGTTGCCGCCGGAGATCCAGGCGGATCTGTACCGGGAGCAGGTGAGGGCGCGGCTGGCGGACGGGGACTACGGGGGCGCGAAGCAGCTGCTGGACCGGATCCTGGGGCTGCAGCGGGAGCACGGACTGGAACTGCCGGATAGCTTCCATTTCGAGTACGGGGACGTAGCGCAGCGGGCCGGGCTACACGGGGAGGCGGTAGAGGCGCTGACGCGCTACCTAGCACTGGCGGGTCAGGAGAGTGAGCATTACCGTGCGGCGGTGGCAAAGCTGGTCGAGGCTAGGGAAGCGCTGGAGGTCCAGTCGACGCAACCGTCGGCCGGCGAGTCGCGGGTGTTCGCCGGGATGGAGTTCGTGTGGGTGCCGGCGGGGGAGTTTTTCATGGTTTTGGCCAGCAAGGAGGTGCGGATCAGCCAGGGGTTCTGGCTGGGCAAGTACGAGGTGACGCAGGCGGAGTGGTGGGCGGTGATGGAGACGAACCCCTCGGAATTCTCCGGCTGCAGTAGCTGCCCGGTGGAAAATGTCTCTGTGTATGATGTGCGGCGCTTTATCACGAACCTGAACGCGCAGGCCGGCGGGAACCGGTACCGGTTGCCGAGGGAGGCGGAGTGGGAGTACGCGGCGCGGGCGGGGACGGGAGACCGGTATGGGAGTCTCAACGCGATCGCGTGGTACCGGGACAACAGCGGGGGGCGCCCGCATCCGGTCGGCCAGAAGGCGCCAAGCGCGTGGGGCTTGCACGACATGCATGGGAACGTGTCGGAGTGGATGCAGTACCAGTCCGGCGGGTCCACCAGACACCAGTCGATCCGGGGCTGCGACTGGGGCGACGGCGCTGGGGACTGCCGGGCGTCGGCTGGCTGGATGGCTCAGCCCGAACTCTCCTCCCCCTACCGCGGCTTCCGCCTGCTGAGGATCGAGTAGCCCTGTGCGGTCCACAGCGCGGCAATGCCTTGCCAAGGAGGGCCCCAGCTGCCGCCTCGGGCAACGCGGCGGCTGCAGTCGCCACCGCCCTTCCACGCCGAACCGGCTACCGCCATCGTGATCGGGGGCGGCGGGATCTGGTCTTGCACCCGGCTCCGCGCCATCGCGGCCGAGGCGCGCATCGGGGCGGCCCTCGCCCGCGCCTACGTGCCACCCACGGAGGGGCTGCTCCCCGGGACAGCAACCTCCCTGCCGCCGCCCGGCGAGCGGCCCGGGCCGCTCCGCCTTTTCGGCCCCCCGGGCCCGGAAGCCGATCCGAACACCCTGGCGGGGCCAAACGGCCATGCCCGCGCCAGCTCCTTCGCGGCGCCGCGGCCGCAGGCCTCCCCAGCCCGGCCGGTCCGGCAGTTCTCGCGTCCGACGACGACGTCGAGCGGCGCGAGGAGGCGATCGCCGACTGCACCGAGGCGATCCGCCTCGACCCCCGCAACCCCCGGCTGTACATCGAGCGGGCAGGCCTCCGCTCCGAACTGGACAGCCACGAGGAAGCCGTCGCCGACTACGACCGGGCGATCGGCCTCGACCCCGACCTTGCGGCGGCCTACCTCGGCCGCTGCCACGCGAAGTCCGAGCTGGGGCTGCACGAGGAGGCCGTCGAGGACTACGACCGTCTCGTCCTCCTTGACCCCGACTCGGCCGCGGCACTCGTGGAGGGATGATCCGGCACGCCCGGAACCGCCACTTCGATGGGATGGGACCTGCGCCGGGCCGTCGACCCAGCCGCACCATCGTGACTGATCGCAAGGGGACCCGCGATGCCGATGCGGACCGGGATCGCCCCAACGGCGATCCCGGCATTCGCCGTCCGTCGGGTCCTCTGAGCACGACCACGTCTGGCGCCCGGCAGACGACCTCGTTTTGGCAGAGGATCCGGTCTTCGGTTTCGAGGATTAGCCGCTGCAGCTGACCCGATGCGTAGATCTACGCTCAGGCGGCGAGCTGCGGCAGCAGTTCCGCGCCATCCTCGATCACGAGGTCGTGTCCGGGTTCCCAGCACGCCAGCGTCAGCGGCTCGCCGCCCCCGACCGGAACCGTCTCCCGGGGGTAATAGGCGGCCGCAATGGCCAGCGGAACCGAGAGCGTGCCGGCGGCGGCGCCACGCACACGGGCGTCCGCGGCGGCGTAGGTGAGCAAGTCGACCCGATCGATGGCGAAAGGCATGTCGCGGAGTCTGTCCGCGAGCGCCGAATGCGCCAAGCCCCGGGCCGCGCTAACGGCTCGGTCCTTCCACCTCCCTGGGGAAGTGCCTGCGCAAGCCGGGCTGCTCCGGCAGGGGCCGGACCGTCAGCGGCTTCTCCCGGGCCGCTTCCCGCTTCCGCTCGACAGCCGGATCCGCCTTCCGCTGCGGCCCTTTCTCCCGCGTCCGGTCCAGCAGGTAGTCGCTCATCACCTGCGCATCCTGGGAGGCCCGGTAGATCTCCCGCGGGTCGTCCTTGAGCGCCTGGACCCAGTAGCCCACGTAGGCTGCGTGCCGTGACGGGTCATGGCCCAGTTGCAGCCGGTCCCCCGTGATCATCGAGCTGATCTCCGCCCGCAACTCCTCCCGGGCGTATTGCAGCGAGGAGCAGCCCTCCCGGATCCCCTCCACCAGGGTCGCCCTGTTCAGCCGGTCCGGGTGGCCCGTCCAGTGCCCCAGCTCGTGCAGGGCCGACTGGTAGTAGGTCGCCCCGTTCGGGAACTGCTCCTTGAGCGGCAGGACGATGCGGTCGCGGCCCAGGTCGTAGT